>Ga0116229_10008094_pt1 | contig 16443 bp, 12 predicted proteins | sample S1TSphgellanicum_3_FD_87313 | JGI IMG/M metagenome (GOLD analysis project Ga0116229, IMG submission 87313) | Host-associated microbial communities from peat moss isolated from Minnesota, USA - S1T2_Fc - Sphagnum magellanicum MG | ecosystem: Host-associated > Plants > Peat moss > Unclassified...
GATCACAATGGCGAAGAGAGTCGGTTTCAAGGCCGCCGCGCATAACGTCACTGCCATGAGACTAAAGAAAAAGAGTTTTGGAACCGCAGATGGACGCAGATGAAACTCGAACGTCACGACCGGATACGCAAACATTGAAGTGAACCAAGCAGGATGTGACGAGCGCGCAGGTCCGCGTCCATCTGCGATTTCAATAACCCTGTTTTGCCGCGACGAACATGCGATTATTTGCATTTTGGCACGCGCGCACGCCAAAACGTCACGCAATAAGATCAGGCCTGATCTCTCGGCCTTGATGAAAAACGGCGCGAATTAGGATAAAGCCCGCCTCCTCCGTATAAAATACTGTGTGGGCCTGAAAACGGAAGCGCCGAAACCCTGGCGCGATTTCATCCACAGCCCGTCCGATCCGGGGAAAGCTGGCAAGCAGATCGAAGGTGCGCTCTAGCCCTGCGTGGTAGGCCTCGGCCTGATAGGATCCGAAGGTTTCCTCGGTGTTGTCGTAAATCTCGATAAGATCACGTCCGCCCGCTCCGAGAGGCGAAACTCAGCCACGCCGGGCGGCGACGCGGTGGCGTGCGGCGGTCAACACATCCGCCATGGTCGCCTGGCTGATTCGCCCGGCGTCGGGATCTGCCAATGCTGCCCTGTAGCAAGCGATTTGCGCCTCGCAGGAAAGCGCCTGCCAAGCCGCAAGCTCAGCCTCGGTCGGCGGTAGCGCGGACGGGAGCGGGCGTGTGGCAATCTCGGTCATGCTGCATCGTATCCCGGACCGGGGCCGCGTGGCAGCTGTTCCAAGCGCGCGTCCGCCAACGGCTCACGCGCGAAGGCTCTTCTGAGCCGCTTCCCTACAATCGTAGCCCGGATCAGCGAAGCGGCATCTGGGTCGCCCGCCGCCGACGAGCCACCCTGAGCCCCAGCGCCGAACCACCCCGCGCCAGACGCGCTCACCACACAAATCCCGCACTCCCGAAAAAAACGCTTGCCCATGTCGACTAACTTAACCTATAAGTTAGCACAGCAAACAATTAAGGTCACCCCGGTGAACGCGATTTCACCCACCCACCTGGAAACCGCCGAGCAACGCACCGCGCGTCACATGAGCATGTGCGCCGAGCTGGCCAGCCTCGGCATGGACCTGGCCCGCGCCGCCGCCGCGCGCTGCCGCGCCGGCGATGCGGACCCCGAAGCCCTCCAGCCCCCCACCGAAGCCTCGGCCAGGCGCCCCGCCGCCGGCAAACCAACCGACCCGGCCATCATCTTCATCCGCGTCACCGCCAGCGTCCGGGACTGCATCGCCCTCGAGGCCAAACTGGCGGCCGGCCTCGCCGCCACCACCCGCGCCGCCGCCGGCCCGCGCAGTGCGGACCCGAGGCGCCCCACCCTGCTGGACGCCTTCCGCCACGTCACCAAAAACCACCCGGACCGCGCCGCACTGATCCGCGAAACCACCCTCCTTCTCGACGAACAGCTCGCCGCCGACCCCGATCAAGCCATCGAAGTCCCCGAGCTGCTCTGGACCATCTGCAACGAGCTGAATATCGACATCGACCTCGCCACGCTGCCGGATGAATATCTCGGCATGGCTGACGAAGCGGACCCGCGGGCTGCCTATCCACCATAAAAAGAGGCAGGCCTTCTTTTTTGAAAAAAGAAGCAAAAAACTTTTGCCGGTTGGCACACGCGGCCCACGGCGACATCGGCCGCGTCACCAAACAGATAAAAGTTTTTTGCTTCTTTTTTTCAAAAAAGAAGGCCTTGCCTACTTTTTACGGTGCCAGATAAGCCTCCACGCGGCGATTCTTTTCCCGCCCATCCGCGGTCGCATTATCCGCCACCGGCACATCCGCGCCGAACCCCATCGCCTTACCCGGACTCACGCCCGCGCGGCTTAGCGCCGCCACCACCGCCTCAACCCGTTTCTGCGACACCGCCTCGCTCACCGACGCCGCACCGATATTATCGGCGAACCCGGCCAGGATCAGTTGCGCCCCGTCGCTATGCCGGGCGCGCAGATACGCCACCAGCCGGTCCACGTCGCGCGCCGCACGGCTATCCAGCAGCGTCGATCCGGGCTGAAACCGGAACGTCGTCGACAGGCGCGTGGCCCCGGCCACCAGCGAGCGGAACCGCTGCGACGCATCCTGCGGCACCGCGGCCTGCTGCGTCTTCACACTGAGCGAAACAAACCCCGCCGCCTCCACCGCCGCCTGGCCGGACGCGGACGCCACGTAATCGGTGAACCGCCGCGAGAAATTATTGCCGCCGGCACCCTGCGTCGCGCTGTAGAAATATAGCCGCCGCGTCAGCGGATAATCCTCGGTCGCCACCGTCACGTCGTTCAGCGGCAACGGCGCCGCCGCGTCCGCAATCGCCAGCGGCCGCGTGCCGCCGATCGCACCCATATCGACCAGCCCGATCCCGCCCGCATCATGGCTGACCGCAGCCGCAACCGCGGCATCATCGGCCTCCGTCTTCGCGTGCGCCTGCGCCGGGTCGGCAAAGAACAGCGCAGCCGGCGTGTCGCCCTGGCCGGCATCGCGGATATAGGGATGAATGTCGCCGGGCGCGGCACCCACTTCGGACCAGTTATGGATCTGCCCGCCGAGAATACCGGCCAGTTGCGCGCGCGTCAGCGCACCGATCCGGATCGCCGGATTGACGATCGCGGCCACCGCATCCACGCCGGCCACATGTTCCGCATCCGGGCTGGTCATGTCGCCGATCTGCGCCAGGCTCTCGATTTCCGGCGTCGTGACCGGCCGCACGGACAGCGCAATGTCGGCCTGCCCGCGCAGCAGCGCATTGAAGCCGGCCGTACTGCTCGATTGCGTAATCGCAATCGCCTCGCGCTGGCCGGCCTGCTTGCCGACCACATTGACGGTGCCCGGCTGTGCCCCCGGCTGGGTCGTAATATCGGTATCGCCGATCAGCGCGAGATAGCCGGCCGCCAGCCGCAGCGCGAGCCGCCCGGTAATCACGTCCGAGCCCGCCAGGCGCAACAGAATGGTCGGCGGCGGCCCCGCGACCGCCGCGCTGGCGGCCGGCGCCGCCGCGGGCGCTGCGGGCGCCGGCGCCGGCGTGTCCGGTGCGGTCGGCACCGCCGGCGCGGCACTGGCCTGCACCGCGGGCGCCGGCTCCGGCGGGGCAACCAGTGCCGTCGGCGTTTCGGCAATCAACGCGGTCGTGGCCGGGTGTTTGGCCGGTGCGGTAGCACCGGTGAACAATTTATACCCGATCCCGGCGGCGCCGAGCACGATCACCGCCGCCTGCACGGCGAACATCTTGTTGCCGCCGCTGGCCGCCGCGCGGGACGGCAACGCGACCAGGTCGGCGCTGCAACTCGGGCAGATGAACGGCTCGTCGCCGTCCAGCTCGATCACCCGCTGCGATGTCGCCATCTGGCAAAGTTCGATATTATTGCAGCGGCCACGTTGAATGCTCATGCGGGGATCCCTCCTGAGGCTTGGGTGGGTAAGGTCGACGAAATCGGGGCTGCTTCCAGCAGCCAGCCGCACAGCGTGTGCGGCAATGTCAGCACCGCGAGGCCCCAGAACACGGCCTGCGCGCCGGCCTGCGTCGGCGCCATGCGCCCGGCCCGCGCCGCCAGCGCGAGCGGCACCGCAATCAGCGCGCACGCAACCGCGCTCGCGATCAGCGCCAAGGCCGCGCGCCCGCGCACCGGCAGGTCGCGCAATTGCCGCGGCGCGTGCAGCAGGCAGAAATACGCGGTGAAGGCCGGCAGCGGCGGCGCCACCGCGCATAGCAACAGCAGCGCCGCCATCTCGGCGCGCAGTGTTGCCGGCCAGGCCGGCAAGCGTGCCGCCGCCGCCGCCGCCAGCAACAGGCCGGTGCCGCCCGCCATCGCGATCTGCGCCGGCGTTGCCGCGACGCCCATCGCCTGCAGCAGCAACGACGTATCACTTGGGCGGAACGCGAGCGGCGCTGCGATCACCGGCAGGCCGCAGCACAACCATGCCGCCGGCGTCGGCACCAAACCATGCGCGCGCGCATCATGGGCGCCGAAATGCCACACCGACCCGGCAATGAACGCGACCAAAGCGAAGGCCGGGGCTGCAACGATCATCGCCACCGCGGCGAGGCACCCGATCAGGTACGCGGCACCGAAACAAACCGGCCACAGCTTGCCCAGGCGGCGCGGCAACCGGTCCGCCGCCAGCCACCAATCGGTCGCGCCATGCGGCAGCCCGAGTGCGGCGACCACCGGCAGGCAAATACCCAGTTGCATCCCGAGTCCAACAGGACCGGCCAGGCCCCAGGCCAGCGCCCACGCGAGCAGGCACCACGGCAAAGCCGCCTGCAGCGGCGCCAGCGCGATCATGCCGCGCCGCCTCCCAGCAACGCGGTGCCGAACGCCAATTTTGGCAACGCGCACGCGACCCTTGCGGCATCCATCAGGCCACCGGTGCCGGACAGAAACCGGATCAGCGATGGCGGCGGACACTGGTCGAACAGGCTGAACAGCAGGCCGGGCCCGCGCGCCGGGTGCAGCCGCAGCACACGCAGGAACAGCCGGTCCATGGCGCGCAGCCAGCGCGGCAGCGGCAGCGGCCGCCAGCCGAGCGCCGCACCAACCCCCTGCCCCAGGCACGCCGCGAGCGAAGCCGCCTGCGCCTGGATGCTGGCGAACGCGTAGCCGGTCGCCGGCCGCGCCGCCCCCGCCAGCGTGCCGAGCGTGATCAGACGCGGATGCACGGGTGCCGCCGGCAAGCCGGGCCGCATCGCCAGCGTGCCGGTCTCGATCCGCCGCACGCGGAACGCACCCGGCACGCGCGCGCCGATGCACGCCATCAGGTCGGCTTGCGTCGGCGCCGCCTGGTGGGACGCCGCAAAGCGCGTCAGTTCGATCAGCGCATGCCGCGGCGAGAATGGCAGCCCATACACGAAGCCGACATGGTCGCGGCTGGGCGGATCGAACAGCATCAGATCGGCCACTGCCGGATCGAAACAGGCGCGGTCGGTTTCGATCTCCAGGCCGGTGAATATTTGCAGCAGCCCAGCACCCGGCTCCGGCGGCGGCGGCCGCGTATCGACCACCAGTTGCGCCCGCAGCCGGCCGTGGCTCGTCTCGACGAACGCGCCGCTATCGTCGGCACTGCACATGCCGGCGGTGACGCCGGTGCGCAACGACAAATGCTGGGTGGCGCCGATCAGCCGTTGCGCGCGGGCATAGAATGCGTCGGCCGGGATCGTTTCGTAGCAGCGTGTAATGTCGCCGCGTTCGACTTCGCGGCCCAAGGCGGCGACGCGCCAGCGCTGCCAACTGGCGCTGACGCACGGCGAGAACAGATGCGGTGCGTCGCGCCAGCCGGACCAGGTGCGGTCGTTGCTGTAGGTTTCACGCGGTTCGAGAATGATCGTGCGCGGCGCCTCCGGCCCCAGGCGCGAGAGCTGGGCGCCGAGCGAGAGGCCGGCGCAGCCCCCGCCGAGCACCAGCACGTCCGCATCCAGGGGAGCGCGCATCGTCCTGGGCCTTCGCGGCGGCGCCTAGTATGCCGCCATTTTGGCGCGCAGCGGCGACACCCGCTCGCCGGCGGTGGCGCCGGTGCTCGTGCCCTCGGCCAGTGCCGCCGTCTTGCGGGCGGCGATCATGTAGATCATGACGCCATAGAACGCTTTCGCGCTGATATCGGCGATGGCGTAGCCGGCCTGGGTCAGAATGAAGCTGGTGGCACCGGTGACGCCGACCATCGGCAGGACATAGATCGCCGGATAGACGCACCACAGCAGGACGGTCATGAAGCGCGCCAGGACCACCAGATGGCGCGCACCTTCCGGCTGCGAGCGCACCGCGTCCGCGAGCGTCACGTAGAGCTGGTAGACGATGATGCCGAACGGCACCATCGCCGCACCCCACCACAACCAGCGCGTGGTCGGGTCGGTGGCAATCTGGCCGGGATAGCCCAGCAGGATCATTTCGACCGCTTGCAGGCCGAGCACGAAGCCGCGCACCTGGGCCTGGCGGCGCGGCAGGTCGAGCACGAGCACCAGCATGGCGAGCAGAAACGGCACCGTCAGCAACCAGTCGGCGTAACGGTAGGATTCGTTGAAGCTGCGGCCGGTGGCGGTGACGGCGCCGTGCGATTCCACGAAGGCGCCGCCCCAGCTTTGAAACAGCAGAAAGTAGTTGCAGCATGCCACCAACGTGACGATGCCGGCGAGCGCCGCGGCGGCGCGGTAGCGCGGCGCCAATTCACCACGCTGCAGAAAGAAGAAGAAGCTCGCGGCGCCCATCGCCGTCATGGTGAACGCAAACACGTTACTGATGAGTTGGTATTGTGTCAGGCTGATGGTGAACACGGAGCATATCCTTATCGCAGCCGCGCGCGCCGCTTCCGTTCCGAGGGGCGCACGTGTCCTCGTGGCAAGATACGCTAGCCTCACTAAACGGGGATTGTAAAGGTTTTTAACGCGATCTTTCCACTAAATGCGAAAACCCACGAAGATTGCCCATAAACCGTATTAATGAAGAGATAATTCTAATATTTTATACGCCTTTGCCACGTAGCAAAGGCTTTTTGCTTTTTTTTCAAAACAGAAGGCCTGCCTTTCTTAAACTGCCTGATGCGCCGCCAGCGCGGCCAGATCGACGATCTGGCTCACCGTCGCATCCATCGCCACCAACTGCACCGCGCGCTCCATCCCGAGCAGCAACGGCCCGATCGACGTGCCGCCGCCCAGCCGCGGCGCCAGGCGTGACGTGATGTGCGCCGAGTGCAGGCCCGGCATGACCAGCACGTTCGCGTTGCCGGTCAGCCGGCAGAACGGATAGAGCGCACGGATAGAGGGCGCCAGCGCCACGTCCGGCGACATGTCGCCATCGAATTCAAAATCCACGCCGCGGGCTTCCAGGATTGCCACCGCCTCGCGAATGCCATGCACGGTGGTGTGCATGGGCTGCCCGAAGGTGCTGTGCGACAGCAGGGCCACGCGCGGGCGATGGCCGAGTTTTTCGGCGTAGGACGCCGCGCCTTCGGCGATGTCGGCCAGCAGCGCCGGCGAGGGGCGTTCATGCATCAGCGTGTCGGCAATGAAAATCGTCTCCCGCTGACCCAGCATCATGGTGATGCCGAAGGCGGTACGGCCCGGCAGCGGATCGATCGCCAGGTTGATCGCGTCCAGGCACACCGAGCGGGCGCGCGTCAGCCCGGTCACCATCGCGTCCGCGTCGCCGGCGGCGAGCATGGCGGCGGCGAACACGTTGCGGTCCTGGTTGACCAGGCGCTGCACGTCGCGCGCCAGCAAACCGCGGCGTTGCAGGCGCGCGTAGAGCAGCGCGGTGTAGCGTTCGTTATGATCGTTCAGCCGCGCGTTGCAGATCGTGATGCCTTCGGGCAGCGTCATGCCCAGCACGCGCAATGTCGCGTGCACCCGATCCTCGCGGGCGATCAGCACCGGCGCGCCGTAGCCTTCGTTGTGGAACGCAATCGCCGCGCGCAGCACCTTTTCTTCCTCGCCCTCGGCGAACACCACGCGCCGCGGGTTGGCGCGCACATTCTCGAAAATCAGGTCCAGCGCGTGGGCGGTGCTGTCCAGCCGGCCGGAGAGTTCGCGGCCGTAACGGCGCAGATCGGCGATCGGCCGGCGCGCCACGTGGCTGTCGATGGCGGCGCGCGCGACCGCCGGCGGAATGCGGCCGATCAGGCGCGGATCGAACGCGTTCGGAATGATATAGTCCGGCCCGAAACGCACCTCGCGCGCGCTGGCGGCGGCCACTTCGTCGGGCACGTCCTCGCGCGCCAGGGCGGCCAGCGCCTCGGCGGCGGCGATTTTCATCGGCTCGTTGATGGTGCTGGCGCGCACGTCCAGCGCGCCACGGAAGATGTAGGGGAATCCGAGAACGTTGTTGACCTGGTTGGGATAGTCGCTGCGGCCGGTGGCGATGATGGCGTCCGGCGAGACGGCGCGCGCTTCCTCCGGCGTGATTTCCGGGTCGGGGTTGGCCATGGCGAAAATGATCGGTCTTGCGCCCATGCGCGCGACCATGTCCTGCGTCAGCGCGCCTTTCACCGACAGGCCGAAGAACACGTCGGCCCCCTCGATCGCGTCGGTCAGCGTGCGCGCGGACGTGTCGCTGGCATGTGCGGATTTCCACTGGTTGAGGTCGTTGCGCGCACGATGGACCACGCCCTTGGTGTCGCACAGGATGATGTTGTCGCCGCGCGCGCCCATCGCCTTGATCAGCTCGACGCAGGCGATGGCGGCCGCACCGGCGCCATTGACCACGATTTTGGCATCCGCCAGCGCGCGGCCGGTCAGGTGGCACGCATTGATCAGGCCGGCGGCGGCGACGATGGCGGTGCCATGCTGGTCGTCATGGAACACCGGGATGTCCATCAATTCGCGCAGGCGCTGCTCGATGATGAAACATTCCGGGGCGCGGATGTCCTCCAGATTGATGCCGCCGAAGCTCGCACCCAGGAAGCGCACGCAATTGACGAATTCGTCGACATCCTCGGTGCTGATTTCGAGGTCGATGCCGTCCACGTCGGCGAAGCGCTTGAACAGCGCGACCTTGCCCTCCATCACCGGCTTGCTGGCCAGCGCACCGAGATTGCCGAGGCCCAGCACCGCAGTGCCGTTGGAAATCACCGCGACCATGTTGCTTTTGGTGGTGTAGTCGTAGGCTTTCGAGGGGTCGGCGGCGATGCGCAGGCAGGGCTCGGCGACGCCGGGCGAATAGGCGAGTGCGAGGTCGCGGGCCGTGGTCAGCGGCTTGGTGATGCGGGTTTCGAGCTTGCCGGGGCGGCCGCTGGCATGCAGGGCAAGCGCTTCCTCCGCGGTGATGCGGGCGGCGTCGGGCAATGTGTCTCTCCCTGGAAAAGTAAGTGTTCTTTTTTTGTCTACGATGTCTTGCCCTCCGCCTGCGCAGCCGGCAAGCGCCAGCGGTCGAACGCTTCGGCGAGCCGGCGCAGCACGCTGGCCAAACCAAACAGCACCGGCATCAGCGCGGGCAGCCAATGATAGTTCGGGGACGCCGAGAGCACGCCGAGCGCCGTCATGCCGACCGGCAGGACGGCCAGGTTCACCGCGACCGTTGCCACCACGGCGGCGCCCGGCCGCGGCTGCGTGATGATGCCGGCGGCGTAGGTATAGAGCCAGCTGGCCGCGCTGGTGACACCGATCAGGCCGTAGACGCCAAGATAGAGCCACAGGCCGCCGCCGATATATTGCAGCTCGCCGACCATGCGGGTGGCGACCGGGATCAGCGTGATCTGGCCGAGCAGGAAGATGTTCAGCGCGGTCAGCACCGGCGTGGACCGCGTCACGCGGCCGAACAGGCGCCGATGCACGGTCCAGAAAATGGCGGTGCCGAAGAAGCTCCAGAAAAACCACTGCAACGGGGTCGAGATCGCGTCCAGCAGGCCCTGCAGTGTGTGGACCCAGGCGCCTTCGGGCCGCACCTCCAGCGCCATCAGCGTCATGGCGATGGCGAACACGCCGTCCGACAGCATGATCAGCCGGTCCAGTGCATAGTCGCGCTCGTAATAGCGCGGGTCGGAATGATGCCGCTCGGTGCTCATGCGCCCCCGTCATGGTGCGGCCCGCGGTGAAATTGTGCGGCCCGGCCACCGCTTGCTATGGTGAAAGCCCGCCCAAATCCAGTGGAGACCCATGGCGCACATCGCCGCGCGCACCGCCGAGGGCGCCTCGCCCGCCATGGCGCAGTGGTTTGCCATCAAGGCGCAGCATCCGGACGCGCTGCTGTTCTTCCGCATGGGCGATTTCTTCGAAATGTTCTTTGCCGACGCGGAGGCGGCGAGCGGGGCACTCGACATCGCGCTGACCCACCGCGGCGAGCATGCGGGCGCGCCGATCCCGATGTGCGGCGTGCCGGTAGGCACCGCGGATCTTTACCTCGCGCGGCTGATCCGGCGGGGGTTCCGGGTCGCGGTGGCCGAACAGATGGAGGCGGCGAGCGCGCGCCAGGGCAAGGCGCCGCTGCGGCGCGAGGTGGTGCGGCTGGTGACGCCCGGCACGCTGACCGAGGAGTCGCTGCTGGAGTCCGGCCGCCCGAATTTTCTGCTGGCGCTGGCGGAGACCGGGGACGCGGCCGGCGCCGCCTGGCTGGATGTGTCGACCGGGCTGTTCGAGACCGCGCCAGTGCCGCCGGGACGGCTGGCGGCGCTGCTGGGGCGGCTGGACCCGGCCGAAATCCTGGCGCCGGAAACGGTCCCCCTCGGCGAGTTCGCGCCGCGGCGGGCGCCGGCGATGGCGGCACCCCCGCCGCTGGCGGCGCGCCGTCGGCTGGCCGAAGCGTTCGGCGCCGCAAGCCTGGAGGCGTTTGGCAGTTTCTCCGATGCCGAGGCGGCGGCCGGTGCGCTGGCGCTGGATTATGTCCGGCTGACCCAGGCCGGCAAATTGCCGCGCCTGTCGCATCCGGTGCCGGTGGGCGCGGCGGCGCAGTTGGAGATGGACGCGGCGACCCGCGCCAGCCTGGAAATCCTGCGCACGCGCGAAGGCGACACCGCGCTGACGCTGCTGGCGAGCGTGAGCCGCACGCTGACCGCACCCGGCGCCCGGCTGCTAGCCGCATGGGTGGCCGCCCCGCTGACCGATATCGACGCCATCGCCGCGCGGCAGGATGGCTGGAGCCATCTGGTGGCGGCGCCGCCGAACCTGGCCGCGTTGCGTGCGGCGTTGCGCGGCGCGCCGGACATTGCCCGCGCGCTGGCGCGCATTTCGGTCGGCCGCGGCGGACCGCGTGACCTGGCCAGCATCCGGCTCGGTCAGTCCGCCGCCACCGCGGCCGCCGCCACGCTGGCGGCGCCGCTGCCGGCGTTGCTGGACTCGGCGAAAACGGCGCTGCGTCCCGCACCGGACCTGGCCGCGTTGCTGGGGCGGGCGCTGGCCGACGCGGTGCCGGCGCGGCTGGAGGATGGCGGCGTGATCGCGCCGGGGTTCGACGGTGAACTCGACGCGCATCGCCGCCTGCGCGACGACAGCCGCCGCGTGATCGCGCAATTGCAGCTCGATTATTGCCAGCGTTTCGGTGTCGCCAGCCTGAAGATCAAGCATCACGCCCAGCTCGGCTACATCCTCGAGGCACCGGCGATCGCCGTGGACTCGTTGCGCGCGCACCCCGAGCTCACCTTGCGCCAGGGCATGGCCAACGGCGCGCGCTTCACCCACCCCGAACTCTCCGACCTCGACCGCCGCATCACCGAAGCCGCCGACCGCGCCAGCGCGCGCGAAAAAACCGTGTTCGCAACGCTGGTCGAGGCCGTGCTGGCGGAGGCGGACGCGCTGGCCGCCGCCGCCGAGGCGCTCGCCACGCTCGACGTGCTGCAATCCTGTGCGCGGCTGGCCGAAGGCGGCAGCTGGTGCAGGCCGGCCATCGAGCCCGGCGAGGCGTTCGCGATCACCGCCGGGCGCCACCCGGTGGTGGAAATGGCGCTCGCCGGCGGCGGCGCGTTCGTGCCCAACGATTGCGACCTCGCCCCCGACCGCCGCGTGCTGCTGCTGACCGGCCCCAACATGGCCGGCAAATCGACCTTCCTGCGGCAGAACGCGCTGATCGCAATCCTGGCCCAGGCCGGCCTGCCGGCGCCCGCGAGCGCCGTGCGCCTCGGCATCGTCGACCGGCTGTTCAGCCGCGTGGGGGCGGCGGACGAACTCGCCCGCGGGCGGTCGACGTTCATGGTCGAAATGACCGAAACCGCCGCCATCCTGCACCAGGCCGGCCCGAAATCGCTGGTGATCGTCGATGAAATCGGCCGCGGCACCGCAACACTCGACGGGCTGGCGATCGCCTGGGCGGTGCTGGAGGCGCTGCACAGCCAACTGCGCTGCCGCACCATCTTCGCGACGCACTTTCACGAACTGGCGCAACTGAGCGAAACGCTGCCCCGCCTCTCGCCCCACATGATGCGCGTGCGCGAATGGCGCGGCGGTGTCGTGTTCCTGCACGAAGTGGCCGCCGGCGCCGCGGGCCGCAGCTGGGGCGTCCACGTCGCCCGCCTCGCCGGCGTGCCGGCCCCGATCGTCCGCCGCGCCGGCGCGCTGCTCGCCGCGCTGGAAAAAGGCCGCGAACCGGTGATCGCGGATTTGCCTTTGTTCGCCAGCCTGCCGCCGCCGGCGAACGCGTGCGCCGTGTGCGAGGCGCTGGAGGCTATCGAGCCGGAAGGACTTTCGCCGCGGGAGGCGCTTGATCTGGTCTACAAGCTTAAGGAAAAAACACAGGAAAAGTAGTTCTTTTTTGAAAAAAAGAACCAAAAAACTTTTGCTCTTTTGGTTTCGCGCACGCTGGGGGGATTATGCGCCACGCGGAGGGACTGATTATTCGGCCGGCGACACTTGCCGAGGCGCCCTATCTGGAAGCGGTGATCGAACGCTCGGTGCGGGGGCTGCAGGCCAACGATTATACGCAACAACAAATCGAGGGCGCGCTCGGCACGGTGCTGGGGCTCGATCGGCAATTGATCCGCGACGGCACCTATCTCGTGGCCGAACGCGCCGGCCGGATCGTCGGCTGCGGCGGCTGGAGCCGCCGCCGCACCCTGTTCGGCGCCGACGCCGTCGCCACCCGTGACGATTCCGATCTCGTTCCAGGCATCGATGCCGCAAAGATCCGCGCCTTCTTCATCGAACCCGACTGCGCCCGCCAAGGCATCGGCACCGCGATCCTGCGGGCCTGCGAACACGCCGCCGCCGCCGCCGGGTTCACCGCGCTGGAGATGGGCGCCACACTGACCGGCGTCGCGCTTTACCTGCACCACGGCTACGCGGCCGGCGAGCGGCTGTCGGTGCCGCTGCCGAACGGCGCCGCGCTGCCGATCGTGCGCATGTCGAAGCGGCTTGTTCCCCGTAGCCCGGATGAGCGCAGCGACATCCGGGTCACCAGGGACGGGTGAGGCGGCCCAATGCTCAAGCCAGCCTTGGGATGGCTGCGCGTAGCGCTAGCGGAGAGGGCTATTTTGGCGGCCACCTTGACACGGCGCTATGCCGGCGCGCGTTGACCCGCACGCTCCGGGTCATTGCGAGCCGCGGCGACGCAATCCAGGGTCACAGGCGACATCTCGCGTATTATCCTGGATTGCTTCGCCGTGGCTCGCAATGACGTACGTAGCATCCGTGGTGCTTGGGTATGTCGAAATCAGCGCGGGCGTGTATCAATTGTAATATTTTAGCCGAAAGCCGATTTCCTTGTCGGCGGCATCAACCTGAAACGCTGCCGCATCGAATTTGGGTGGGCCGAAATGCATCGGCGCGTCGTTCGAGAAGCCCATGCCTTCCTCGGGCAGGCCGAAAAAACTGCGTTCCAGCTTGCCGTTGTCGTTTTCGTCGTGGAACGCTTCGGCGGCGTAGGTGCCGGGGGGGACGTGCGAGACCGTTACGCGGACGTCGCCGGGGTGGGCTTGGGCGCTGCCGAACCAGGGGCAGGTTGGTTGCAGGAAATTCGCGGCCGGGCAGAGTGCGACGCGGACCTGGCCGTGGTCGTTGCGGACGCCGTGCACGGTGACCACGATTGTCGCCGCAGCGGCAGGGCCGCTCAGAAACAGCGCGCAGAGCAGCGCGCGTATCATCCTTGCACCGTGTAGGCGCGGCCGCGCCAGGTGGCCTTTACGCCGAGCAGGGCGCGCGCCAACGCGGTCCATTGCAAGACCAGCAGCAGCGTGACGCCGATCGGGTGGAGCAGCACGCTCAGCCAGGATTGGCGGAAGCGCAGCGCGAGCACCGCGCGCAGCAGGAGTGCGCAGGCGCAGGCGGCGATGGCGGTGCGGGCGGGCAGCAGCAGGAACGGCAGCACCTGGCCGCCGAACAGCAGGCAGGTCCAGATCGGCAAAGCCAGCGGTTTGGCCATGCCCTCGGTGGCGTTCTTGGTCAGGCCCTCCCACACGCCCGCGGTGCTGTCATACATGCGGCACGTGGCGAGCGCGGTGGCGTCGAACAGGCCGGTCATCAGGCCGGCGCGGCGGAAGGCGCGCGGCAGCATGATGCCGTCATGCATGCTGGCGCGGATCGCGGCGTGGCCGCCGGCGCGGGCGTAGGCATCGCGGCGGGCGATCATCAATTGGCCGCAGCCGGCGCCGAGGCCGGGCGACGCGTCGCGCTGCATGCGGACCATCGGCAGATAGCCCAGCAGCAGAAAATGGATCAGCGGCAGGAGCAGGAACTCGGCCCAGCCGATCGTGACCTGCCGCGGAAAGCCGCTGGCCAGGCCGACATCGTGACGCGCCATGTAGCCGGCCATGCGGGACAATGCGTCCGGCGCCAGGCGCACATCGGCGTCCACGAAGACCATCAGATCGTGGCGCGCAGCGTCGGCGAGACGGGCGCAGGCGTGCTGCTTGCCGCTCCAGCCCGCAGGCAGGATGCCGCCGGTCAGCACGCGCAACCGCGCATCGCCGATGCCGGCCAGGATCGATGCGGTGTCGTCGGTGCTGCCGTCATTCAGGACCACAAGATCGAGCGTCACGCCGGTATTGGCCAGCACACAGGCCACCGCGGCGCCGATATTACGCGCCTCGTTGCGCGCCGGGATCAGCACCGATATCGCCGGCGCGCCCGCCGCCTGCGCGGGCGTGCGCAGGCGGCGCAGATTATCCGCCGCGAGCGCCAGCGGGACCGCCGCCAGCACCAGGGAGATGAAGGCGATCATGCGGCCTCCGCCCGCCAGGATTTCTGGAACAGCAGGCCGGTTTGCGTCGCCCCCGGCAGCAAGGTGACGAAGCGCGCCGGGTCGCGGGTGGCGCTGTCGGCGGCCAGAGCGTCCATCGTTTCGGTCAATGCAGCGGTCAGCACGCGCGTCCAGTGCGCGACGTCGCCGGTGCCGTCGGCGGTCACCGGGGCGCCGAATCGCAGCAGCGCCTCCGGCCGGCTTTCGTTCCAGAACACGTAGTCCAACGCCAGCGGAATGAACACCGTGCCCGGCAGATCGCGCGCCAGATGCGCAATGCCTGGCTGCAGGCGGAGCGGGCGCAGGCGCGGATCGGTGAACGCGCCCTCCGCGGTGAGCCAGAGCGCCGCGCGCGGGTCGGCCAGGCCCTCCCTGGTCACGCGCAGGAACGACGCGGCGCCCCGCCAGCCGGGTTCCACGCCGAACACGCCGAGGCGCCGGAAAAAACCCCAGCGCTGTAGCTGGTTGGCCGCCATCGGGCCGAACGCGGCGCGGCCGGGAAAGAAACGCGCGCCGACGAGCAGGTAAATTGCCGGGTCCCACCATGAGGGGTGGTTGCTGAAAATTACGATTGGGCGCTCCGCATGCGGCGCCGGCAGCCCATTGCGGGATACGCGCAAGGCAGTAAAGCGTAGCCAGGCGAAGACGGTTAAATACCACCGGAACAAATGCACCAATATGCCGGATCGTGAAGCTAAGGGGGAAGCAGGAAGTGTTCTTTTTTGAAAAAAAGAACCAAAAAACTTTTGCTCTCTTGGATACGCGGCCCAAGTCGACATGGGCCGCGTATCCCAACGAGTAAAAGTTTTTTGGTTCTTTTTTTCAAAAAAGAACAAATCTTCCTTCCTTACTGCGCCGCCACCGCCATCGCCCCCAAATCCGCATCCACCGCATCCGCCGCAATCCACCCGCTCATCAGCACCATCGGCATCCCCGGCCCCGGATGCGCCGCGCCGCCGGCCAAATATAGGCCGGGCAGATCGCGGGATCGGTTGCCCGGCTTGAACGCGCCGAACAGGCGGCCATGGCTCGCCAGACCGTAAATCGCACCGTTCAGAACGCGATAACGCTCGTGAATATCCTGCGGCGTCAGCACGCTTTCATATACGATCCGGCTTTCGATATCCTCCATGCCCGCCGTGCGCTTCAACTTGTCCAGAATGATCTGGCGATAGGCCGGCAGCATCTTCGCCCAATCATGCCGCGTGCGGAGATAGGGCGTGTGCACCAGGATGTACAACGCCTCGCCGCCGGGCGGGGCCACGCCGGGCTCGGTGCGGGCCGGTGCGGCGACGTAACAGGTAGGGTCGGGCGCCGGTTCGCCGAGGTGATAGATATAGTGGAATTCCTCCTCCGGATCGCGCGAGAAGACGAAATTATGATGCGCCAGATGCTCGTAGGCGCGGTTCAGGCCGAGATACAGCACCACGCCGGAACAGGCCGGCTCGCGTTTCCAGCGGCGGGAGAACGTCTTTTCCGCGCTGCCGCCGACCAGTTCGCGGTAGGTGCGCACGCTGTCCATGTTGGACACCACGGCCGAAACCGGCGTGATGCGGCCATCCACTGTCTCCACGCCGCGCACGCGGCCGCCGGCGGTGACGATGCGGTTGACGGCCAGCCCGGTGTGGAATTCCACGCCGAGCTCGCGGGCGAGCTTTTCCAGCGCCACCGGCACCGCGCGCGTGCCGCCCATCGGGTACCAGATGCCGTCATGCGTCTGCATATGCGCAATGCCGCACAGCACCGCGGGTGAGCCGTACGGCGAGCTGCCAACATATTGCACGAAATGATCGAGCATCTGC
>Ga0116229_10008096_pt1 | contig 16439 bp, 15 predicted proteins | sample S1TSphgellanicum_3_FD_87313 | JGI IMG/M metagenome (GOLD analysis project Ga0116229, IMG submission 87313) | Host-associated microbial communities from peat moss isolated from Minnesota, USA - S1T2_Fc - Sphagnum magellanicum MG | ecosystem: Host-associated > Plants > Peat moss > Unclassified...
AAAAAAAAAAAAATATATATAAAAAAAAAAAAAAAAAAAATATAAAAATTTTATATATATATATATATATATATATATATATATATATATATATATATATATATATATATATATATATATATATATATATATAAGTTCTATTTTTAATTATGTGTTATATCATATGTATGTGTGGAAATATGCTTCATACTTGCAATTTTACTTTTCTTCCATCCAAAAGTTTGATTCCTAACCACTAAAACTTGGGAAACAAGTGTCAAACAAATTGAAATGGAAATATGCAACATAACATAAGAAAGAGCTTGTCAAAGGCCACAATTTTAGTTGGAAACTCCTCAATTAAAGTTCATATGAAGAAGCTATAAACCCACAAAGTCATGGGAATCATAACTTGGGAATTTTGGGAATCCCAAGCATTTTTGCCATCTCAATGTAGTCCCCATGATAAAATCCAAAATATATTATATAGAGAAGAGTGATGACCTCCTCCCAAATTTTGGTCATGTGAATGTAGTGAGTCTAAGGCAAGTCCATGATTCAAAATTGGTTCCTTTTCCACTAACCACTTGCATTGTTTAACTTGTCAATGATGTCCAAATAATTTCTTCACAAGGTGTTCATGACAACGTCATTTCATCCTAATCCCCAACCCGGAGCTATTGCACACCCTTCTTTCTACCTTCTTTCTATTGCTATCATTTGAAGGTTCATCTCCCAAGCCTTGTGAAGAATTTAAGGGTGCATCGATTCAAGACTTGATTTTTTTTTATACACAAAACATGGACCATAAAAGATTATAGCTTTTGTCATCCATAGGGTGTTTATTTTGGTTTTTTTCAATTTTGCATGTTTGCACAAGGAATCAACTTTTGTTGTCAACAGATTTTCCTTGCTTTCAATGCAAATGCATATTTTGTGATAAACATGGTTAATAATCCCATCACTTTCAACCATAGATTCTGCCCAAGCTTAATTAACCAAATATTTTGAAACATTTTGTGGGAGTTATATTATTTCCACTTGAAGCATTCCTTTTCTTCAAACAATTGTACACAAGGTGCTTAAACATGCTTAAGGTTGATAATAACTACAATGCAAAAGGATGAATATGCAATTTGAGGTTTGCTAAAATACAAAACAAAATATGAACATCCTCAAGGAAAGAGGATTTGAAATGAACTTGTATTTAAAATTGGAATATGATTGCAAAGGAGGCATGATGGGAGCTCCAAGTTCAAAGTTCAAATCCAAAGGGGGAAGATTCAAGTGTTGCAAAAGTGGCCAAAATAAAATCATAACCACAATTCATGAATAATGACCCTAAACCCAAAAACTTAAAATTAAAACCTTAAATTGTCAAATATCAAGAAGATCATAGTACTTACAACTTGCAAAAAGATCAATTCTCAATTCCCAAAAAAATTCAAAAAATCTAACACACAAACAAGCTAATTGAAAACATAAGGGACTTATTAATGAATTTATTTTGTTATTGGAAAATGACAACTACATTGTTCAATGTGTTGTAAAACTCCAATGGTCATTGGAGACCTACATAGTACAAACAAAATCATGTGTGCAATATGCACAATTGCACATAAGTTGTTCATGATCATGATTAACAATTGCCACAAGCTTGTCAAACTCTAGATTTCAAGTTTTTGCCTCCAAAATCCAAATTTGATATTTCACTTTAATCTTTTAGGCTTTTGGTGATCAATGCAAAATGTGTTTGCATTGTATTGTAATGTTGTCAGCAACAAACATTAAGTTTAGGCGATTTATCAAAGGCGCCATGTTCAATTTGTAAGTTGCAAACATTGCAATTACATAATGCACAACATTGTTAAGTGAATGACAAGTTTAATGGTGTATGTTGTTGGTGAGGAATTGAGCACAAAAGGAAGGATAACTAATGAAAGTGATGAGTTCTATAATTGACCATGCTGACCCCTATAACAATGTGTGTGCTTTTGAATGAAGTATACCTAGATTCTATGATGGAGGTAAATACACCCACACAAGATTTGACAATGGATTTGGCTACAAGGCATCCTAATGGATGGAACAATGGTAAGATCCACATTGGCAAGGTGCATATATGGCTATTTAGTGCCATAAATTTCCAAAAAAAAAAAAAGCATAAAATTTGTAGTGCTTAAATGGACATCAAAAGGTGGCAATAAATCAACTAAAAAAACATTAATCTTATGGTTTTGAAATTATTAAGACCTCTTGGTCTAACTTCAACAAGATTTGGTGATGAAAGTTGTAATTTTAATCTTTAAAGATTTGTTAAACATTTCATATAAAATGTTATGGTCAAAAAATACCAAGTGTACACTATCTATTCCACCAAAATGGGGAGTTCATTTGGTGATTTTCAAAACATGATTACATTGTCACAAGGGATTCTTAAAATTTCAACAAATAAGGCATTATGTAAAAGAGTGTTTTCCATTCAAAATGGCACCCCTTCAAATTTTTAAAAAGGACCAAGGTCAAGTATAACTCTACTTTTGTGTTTACTTTACTTTGAAACACAAGGGTAGAGTAACATTAATGCCTAAGTAGATTAGGATTATCCATGGGATAGGTGTGTTACATTTATAGTGGACATGACAATCTTATACAACTTTGATGGCCTATTTGTGCAATACCCCATAAAATAATTGCTAGATTGGGATTTAACCTTGGGAGGGGAAAGTTTTAGAAAGGACCCATAAAAATTCTTAAAATATTTTGTGACTTGTTTTCATGAAAGTTAAGGTCACCATTAAGGTCGAAAGGTTTTTTGAAATTTGGTATGAATTTCAATTTAATTTTATATTATTATTATTATTATTATTATTAATAAATAATGAAAAAAACTTTTTTTTGTTTTTTTGAACATGAAAAAATGTTGGGAATGTTTTCAAATTTAATGAGGGTGATTCATCGAAGTTGATCTAGGTAAGATGATTATAAGGTCCCATTGGATTTTTTCCTACCAAATTCCAATCTAGAATCCATTTGGCCCATTCCCAAGTAAAGAGGCATGGAAAGGTGTATTTTTTAGATTTTTCTTTTTTTGGTGTTGGAATTTTTCAACACCGTATTCATGAGAAAATTTTCAATACCTTCTCCATCAATTTTCATTTGGTTTCTTTTCAATTGAATATGAATTTAATTCAACTAAATTTGAATTCAATTTCATTTCATTTCAATTCAATTCAAGGTGCATGTAATGTCATTCAATATTTTCATTCAATTGTAACTTAATTTTGAAAAAATCAATTCATTCTTTCATAAATTAATCCACTGATTATCATTGGTAGTGCATAACCATGCAAAGCCCAAGTTGGTTTAGGTGAAACAACTTTAGGTTCCATATGTTGTCCTTTGGATAGTTTCAAAATAAAATCTATTTAGTCAATTCCCAAGTAAAGAAGGATGGAAAGATATATTTTTAGATCTATGTCTATTCACTTCAATATTTTCCTTTGAATGGAATTTAATTTCCACAAGATAATTCATTTTTTTCATTCATTGTTATTGGTAGTGCACAATAATGTAGGGTCCAACTAACAAATCATCTAAGAGCTTCTCATTTTAGTTCTTTGAACATTTTAAAAAGTAACCTTCAATTCCATTATTTTTATTTTGATTTTAATTTGATCAATTAAAGGGTTTCATGAGAGAACTACTGGTTAATGTAGGTTTTTTGACTAGTTCATATGAAAAGTATGGTTAATAGGTAAATTAAATTTTTGATCTTTTGATAATTACTAATCAAAGATCCAAATACTTGACCTATCACCTTACCCACCAATGTTTTCTTTGGAAAAAAAAACCAAATAACATTGGTTATCGTGTTTCCATTTATGGGTTATATTTGTTGTGTGACAAAACTAATATTGGTTAGTTTTTTTTTTCATAACTAGCTAAGTAGGTTAGTTTTTAATATTTGATATCAATAGGCTATCAATACTAGAATGTTTTGAAAAATTAAACCCATTGGTTGTCAATTTCAATGTCATCATAATACCCCTAATTATCAATTTTGTCAACTACTTTTTGGGGTAATAATCACATATTATGCATAAATGTATATTTTCAAATTTTCACCTTGAAAATTATATATTATATTACCTAGGTAGGGTAGGCTACAGGGGTTTTTTTTTTAAAAAAAAATTTATGTGCCATACATTACATTAAGGATTTCAAAATGGAGTGTCAAATAATAGGGTTTTGTTCAATGAATGTTTTTTCAATTTTTGGATGTTGCATCATTGGTTAACATCTTAAGAGGAATTTAACATTAAATGGCAACAAGTTTAGAACCTATTTAAATGGTGAAGGTACTAGTTTTTTAATTGTTACCAAACTAAAATCAAAATCCAAATGTGATTAAAAAAATTTAAATTTAAATATTTTTTCAAAAAAGAGAAAATTTACTACATAAATTTACTTATTTTTTATTTTGAAGAAAAATCACACAAAAAAATATCAATTTCCTTGTGAAGGTCGAATTTTTGTGTTTAAAAGTTATGTGATTACAAAATAAGACACCATGTATTGATTGCTAGGAAAAAATTATAATTCAAATAATTTTATAATAACATTACATTATTTTTCAAGATCTAGATATAACTAATATAAAGTATGCATTAATAATAAGTATTAGTTGTTAGTATGTTCAATTAATATGATGACACGAGTGAAGGTAATTTTTTTATTGAAGGTTTAAAGTATAGTAATGAGGTGGTAAATTTTTGGTGAAGACAAGGAGTTGATGAAGGTTTCGATGTAGCAACTTGATGTTCCACTTACTTGGATTGCAATGATTTTGGAATCCAAAAACATCATTTTTCTATTTGTATTTCTTTTCCCATGAAAACAAACCAAATGTCCATGGCTTGAAATGACTTTGTGGGTGCCATACATAATCTTCATCATTTAAAATGTGATTTGGTATTGAAATGTTTATTGATGTGTTTTAAAAACTAAATTTGAATATTTCATGCATGATGTTTCTTTAGTCATGCACACAATCACCCTACTTTCTTGATCACTCCTCACACCTTCAATTAAAATTAACAATTAAAACCAATATATGGTGCCGCAATTCAATGCCAACATAAAATATAAATTAAGTTCAAAGTGATTTAAATATGTGAGTATTAGACATTCAAATAACAATAGGATAAGGAAAAATGAAGCTTCTTCATATAATACCCCCTAGACAATATCATCTTTGAAACATGCAATGGAAAAAATAACAAAGTGACTCCAAGAAAGTTCCACAACATTTAGGGACCCTTTGGTACTTAGAAGGGTAATCAAAATTTTCTTCTTTGCAAACATCTCTCCATGTAGCTTTTGAACACAATTTCTCACATCATAAGCTTTGGCAATTACACAAACCCTTGTGTTGAAGATCTTTAAATATCTCCAAGTTTGCTTACATGGACAAAGTTCAAGATGAAATTTGGGTTTGAGAAAATAGTGCAAATTTGTAAGATACTCAACACCTTGACTTAATCTTTGTGTTTGGTTTGTCTAGGGGGAATGGGAGAAAGCTCTTGCCATTTTTTTAAAGGCAAGACTCTAACAACAATGAACAAATTTGAAATGTGGCGTGAACATTTGAAGCAAATACAAGGTTTAAGAATTGATAACTTGCTTGAATGAAAAATCTAAGTATGCTATTAAATTTTAGGGGGTTTGAAGATTGATAACTTATATGGACGAAAATTTTCAAACATCATAGGTAGGTTATGAAATTTTAAGAATTCAATAACCAACCCACAAGGTCTTTGTGGTTCTTTTTATGCTTCCTACTAGGTGAGTAGGTTCTTGACTGGGTTTAAGAAAATCAATAATTGCTTGATAAGTTGATAATTGGGTGTTTTCTCAACAACGAGCCAACAATGATTAGAACTAGTGCTTTTATTTTGCATGTATCATGTTAATCTTAAGATCAACAATTAGTGCGTGGCAACTGACAACTTCCTACTTTTTTTCATGTGGACTTTGTGGGCACAAAATCTTCAGTACAAAATATGACAATTCCATTTCCAAAATTCACATAACTTCTAGTTTATGTTCCATAGTGGTGGGCCATCATTATGCAGAAAATATCAAGATGGAGGAGAGGCATTCCATTGAGGAAGTCCATTTTGTTTTCTTCAAGTTCCCATAATTAACCCCAATGTTCCCCCATTACTTGTGTCATCCAAGTCTCCCTTTCTTTTGAAGTTCCCACTATTACCCCAATGTTCCCCCATTACTTGTGTCACCCAAGTCTCCCTTTCTTTTGAAGTTCCCATTACTACCCCAATGTTCCCCCGCACACACTAAATTGAGTACCAAAAACAAAAGATTAAACTCATTGTAGAATACGAGTTTAATCTGGATTTCTTTCCATGAGTTGCATTGGAATTCTTGTGTCTTTGGGGAGGAGCCTGTCTGAGTTGGGTCTTGTCACCAATGGGCATTTGTTTTTTTTGCCAAAAACAACAAAAATGCTGACCAGAATACCACCTTTGCTCTTACAAATTTCTCATCAAACAAAACAAAGAGGAGTGTGCTCTCAAAAGCAAACACCATGCTCAACTTATATACCTACTTGTGCAAAACATCAGAGTTTGTTTCCAAACCTGACAATACACTTCGTTGTGTAGTTGTGTAGTTGTGTATCACATTTTGACAGATTACTTCAGCTAGCTCTGAACCCCTCAGAAGATCAAATCAATCATCAAATATTCAGCTGCCAAACTCAACAAACTTAAAGTAAACCAAGATTATCAAGCTGGATTTCACATAGAAAAAAAATCAAGCCCATAAGTAAACCTACCTTGGGTTTTCTACCTTATCTTCCCTATAGATGGAGATCCAGTTCTCTTTTCTTCGAGAGTCAGTTGAACTTGTGAATCAGGTTACTAGACCAAGTTGCTAAACTATGTTAGTCATGAATTTTTTTTTCCAAACTGGATAGGATAAACTGCAGAAAAGAAATTTTAGTCATGATAAGTTTCATTCCAACCAAGATCTTCAGGTTGCAATGTATCCAACGGAAGTTCCAGCTCCTCATTCTGGGTCTTTTCAGCTCGTGATTTTGCCTGGAATTGGCGCCGGCGAGTGTAACTTCCTAGGCAGCCGTTAATGATGCGTGGTGCTGCTAGGTCACAAAATCGCTTAGCCAGTTCCACCGCCTGCATAGACAGAGGATCATTAAGAGAAAACTCCATAAATCCAAATGCAAATGATAATAACAGCAAGAAAAACGCAGAATTCAATAGAGAATGCATGATTTGGTTCCAGGATAGGAAAAACTGTATTCAGTAATTCACCTCATTCACAACCACATTAGGTGGGGTACCAGTACTTTCCAGTTCTGCTAGTGCCATTTGCAGGATGCATATCTGCAAAACTGCACCCTTTGGTGCTATCTGGAGCACCAAAAACCCATGTATGAGTATTCTTAATAATACCCATCCCAAGGAGAGTAGAGAATGCCCATTTAAGAAAGGCAATCACACAGTGATACATATAGGATTTTAGTTACTATTTTATGCAGTAAAATTCATACCTTCCATTTGGCAGGCAGAATTTCCATCAGAATGGCTTCCTGTGGGAGCCACCTGTTTGCAGTCTCCTTCACAAGGCTACGAGCCAGGCTGCAACATTTCCACAAGATACAAACATCTTCAAGAAGGCACAAAACTGTGAAGGTCTTTTGCTTTATGATAAAACCTGTAAACATGTGTGTGATGCAGTGGGTCCATAATGGTGCTCCTGATTTAAGCATTTCACTTTGAAGCAAAGAAAGAGAAGAGGTTTCCTATTTTCTGTCAATGTTTTCTTCTGACCAAAAAAGTCCTGCAATGTAGTTGGAAAAGCTCACCGGATTACGAAATTGTTGTATACAAGTGGGGGTGGTGCTATAAGGACTATTGCTTCTGATGTTTCCACACACCCAGAGAATAACAAAACAGAATTTTTAGTTTTCTGAAACTTATGTTTGAGATCCAACTACAGTACCATAACACCAAAGTGGAAAAAAAGGGCAGAGATTGTCCTATGAGCAATTGAATGAGGCCATCTCACTCATCAACATTGCAAAAATGGAGTTTGAAAAATGCACAGTCCCACTCTCCATGCCACAGACAAAAGATTCTCACGTCATTATAAGACAGAGAGAGAGAAATCAGCATCAGAAAATCATTCACCTAGTGATGCCTCAGATTCTTGTGCCTCCTCCAAAGCTGAGGCCATGGCTTCATTCTCCACAATTACATTCTCCTCCACATCAGGGCTGTGCTCATATCCCTGCAGCAACGATTTATCGAACCCCACTGCAAGAATATGACACTGGCATTAGTTCTGTGAAAGCTACAGTACACTTGGAGTTTGAGGAGGCATTGTGCAATTAGGGTTTAAGCAAAGTGCACATAACAACCAGGAACAAGTGCGCAAGGATTATTATAATTTGGCAGGAGGATTGGAGATCCACTCTTTAGAGCAAAGAGAAACACAAAGAGAAAAAAAATGGATAGGAGGGATCCCAAGGAAAATGCATCATGACAGAATTTATCGGGTTTCTTGGAGTTCAGGGATCAAGGTCAGTTTGTAGAGGAAGAAAGAGAGAGACACATACCAGCTCGTTGCTTTGTGCGGTCATCAAAGACTCTGAGAGGATGGACACCGGAGACAAAGGCTGCATACAACACAGACCTGCCATAGCTTAATCAGTTCCTTGCCCATGCTTTCCAAAACTCTGATGATGCCATGAAGAAGAAACTTGGAGAAGAATAAAAAATTGAGAAGCTCTCACACTCTCTGCACAGACAGATGCAAATGTATCTTCTTCTTCTTCTTATTATTATTATCTGCAACCAAATTTCAGAGAGTTTGGGAAAAAAACACAAAAACCCACCCAGGGGGGGGGTGTAAAGGAACAAGAACTCACAGAGCAAGTTCTCTTGCTGCTCGTGGTGTTCGCAGACGACCACACTTATCCAGCTTCTCAAGGTTTGTGAAAACTTTCTGAGTAGGTGGCTGCTTCTTCCTCTTGGTTCTCAAAAGAACTCTCCCTACTGATCTTGGTGGTGGTGGTGCGATTTCTTCTTCCATGGAGTGTGATGTCACTATGGACCTTGCAACTGACACTCCATCATCAACAACAACAGCAGCTGCAGCAGCTGCACTCCATCACCAGAAATTTTCTGAGCTTGCCAGCACCACCCTCACTCCACATGAGGGGTGAAAACACCAACAATTGATCATCATGCGATGCAGTTAGTTAGTTGGAGCTCCAGAATCAATGGGTGGAATTAGGGTTTGAGGATTGCAACTTCCACATTTGATTTATTTGTTTCGGAATATCACAAAGAGATGCTCATAATCATCATCATGTCATTCTTGAAGAAAAAGCAAACAAGCAAGTGAATCCCTACCTTGTGACGAGTTGCCATACACACAACAGCGGTGGCGGCATCTCTGAGATGATGATGATGATGCCTTGTTGTTCCTCTTAACCTCCAGCAGCAAACCTCTTAAGTTCACAGACAGAAAAGGAGTGGCGAGATTCCAAATTGGCAAAAGACTATGGTAGTGATAACTCCTGATGGAAAGCGCAGTAGCAGGAGCAGGAGGAGGCAGAAGAGAACAACAACCCATCTTCTTCTTGTCAGCAGCAGCAGCTACTACTGTTGTTGTTGCACTTGCATGGTTTGCAGCAGCAGAAGAAGATTGAGGAGCTAGCCTGATGACAAATGCCTGCATTACTTTCTTCACAAAGTAATGTTTTTGTTCCTCCACAAAACAAACTCTCACTCTCGAATTCCAATAGAGCTTGAAGACCTAAGAAAGACTTCGAGGTACACAAAACCTCAAAGCTTGAGAACAACGACAACGACAACAAGGAGAAGAAAGTTTAAAAGGCCGAAAACGCTCAAGCAGTCTGGAGATTCAGAGGTGCAGATTTGCAAACCCTAAAACCTCGATAGGGTTTCCTCATGATCATCATCATGTCGAGGAGGAAGAAAAGAACAAAGGATACTCTTTCTGTTTTGTCCTTCCTGCCTGAGTGATTTCTTTTTTGGCAGATTTTTGTTTTCTTTTTGCCAATGGGGCAACAGGGAAGCAAAGAGTCGTCAGAACAGCGAGCAAGCTCTGGAAAAGTTGTTGTGGGTACAACTGTGAAGGCTGTTCAAGGAGCTACAGCTGCTGCAAAAGATGCTGCAGGTCTGCCCCTCTTCTTCTTGTTCTTTTTCTCTCGCTCTCTTTCTCTTCTAAGGTCGGGTTCTCTTCTTCTTGTTCTCTTTCTCTTTTGTGTTTTTGACGTATTCTTTTGTGTTTAGTATTTGAAAGAAGGATCTCATGGGAAGTGTTTTTCTTATCGGATAAAAAAATTTCGGTGCAGGGAATGTGAAGGAGGTAGTGGGAGCAGTGGGAGCTGAAGAGAGAGAAGCAATCCGACTGCAGAAGCATGAGAATTGGGGACGTGTGGAGGAAGGTGACACACTGTGGAGCTTAAGTGAAAAATATTTGGGGGATCCTTTGTTATGGCCATCACTACAGTCAGCTTGCAGGAGGGAGCTAGGATCAGATCCTCTCTTGCTTTTGCCAGGTACCCATGTCACTAAAGCTTGCATTGCAAGAGCACAAGCTGAGCAACATCAAGGTTGATGAGTTCCTTATTTTCAAGAAACCCTAAACCCTAAACCCCACACACACACATCCCACTTTGAGCTTTGCAACCACTCCAGATGTTGATTTTGAGCTTGCAACATGTTGGGAATGTTGATTTGCAACAGAATCAATCTATCTGAGAGTCAGGAAATCTGAACAACTTTCTCTGCACATATCATACTGATTTGTAAAGATTTTTGCTTCAGTGAACCTGTTTGCCCTTCACATTGCAAGCAACAAGCTGAGCAGCATCAAGGTTGAGTTTCTGATTTTTTGCTTCTCCCATACATACATGTCCATTTTCAGCTTTGCAACGGTCAGAATGTTGATTTGCAACAGAATTAATCAATCTGAGAGCCAGGAAGTCTGGTCAACTTTCTCTGCAGATTCAATACCCATTTTATGTATGAGGATTTTTTCTTTAAGCAAACTTCTGTGATGCTAGCTAGACTTGGAAAGTGACAGTAGTGGACACTTGAAGCTTTTCTTCTCAATAGAAGCTTATACAATTCAGGCAGTTTGTAGCCAGAGTGTGTAGTTGAATTCTTTTCCCGATTTGAGGAGGAGCTTCCCATTTTATTATCCAGAGTTTTGCAGCTGTTGTGTGTTTCTTCAAGTTACTCTGATAAATCTCCATTCTGTTCTGTATGCAGCAACTTGTGTGATTCTTAAAAGGCAATCTACATCTTCTTCATTTATTGAAGCAATTGCATGAGACACAATCCTATTCTAGATATAGGTATATAAATCTTATGGGCTGTTTTTGGAAGATTTTTTTCTGTTGTAAACAAGAGCTTGTTTTGTGCAGACATTTTCATGCATTTGTGTGCAACAAACAAATGGGTAAAACAACCCAAACCCTTTTTCTTGTTGATGCACTTGTACAAATGTCCAGAGATGGCTTGTGCTTGGGTAGAGAGTTCTCCTCTGCATTGATTAATTCCTTCAGAAGAAATTGGATAGTATGAATGAAAACCCCAGCATATAAAACTTAGAAGTGCACAACAAAGTACAAGAGGTTGCCAAGCAATACAACATAATACTACTGCAATGGCAAAAGAAAACTTAGACCTACAATTTCGATCATCACATGGTGGTGGGTCTACAATGCATTCTACTGCATTCCAAATGGACGAAACTATTGATTCTTTCCAAAACTCGCTTGAATACCTCAAGTTGTGATTTTCCTTAGAATGTTTAAGAAAACATTAAAGAAAATGGTTTTGTCCAAGAATCTAAACCTTAAATACTAAGCAAAAAAAGTTAGTGCCATCCATTTCTAAAAGGCCATTTCAATAGTCATTTGCCTTTCAATAGAGGTAATGCAAGCTGCAAAACTAGTCAGTACCCTTACCAAATGTCAAGTGTCTCTTCAAAAGTAGGCTGTTGTCCTAAAATCATTAGGTTACAATAGCAACAATAATTTTCCATAACAATAATAGTTTGAGCAATAGCTTCTTGCAACAACTCAAGTTCCAACAAAAGAAATTCTTTTAGGTGAGCTCTCTTTTTCTTTCTCATTTTTCATATTTTAACTTAAATTGATTTAAGTAATTATAGAATTGTGACTAGAAAGTTGATTCCTTTTCTTTGCTACTAAGGTTTAAACTATGGCAAGACAAAAGGAACATTGCACTAGATTGGAGATTTCAAGCCCATTACCAAATGAAGGAGATGAAATGCATGTCTTTTCTTGAAATTGATCCACTTAGTCCTCCATTTGGTGGAACAACTTTTTCATCTATTGGTGTTAGTATGAACAATAAAATTTCTACTAATAAGGACAAGGATAAAGTATAATTCCTTATTGTTTTTACACACAAGTCAAGTTTTGAGCTAGTTATAGTCACAAGTTTGTTCCAAAGGTATTTTTGGCTATGAACAATAGGGTTATTTGTAATTATGACCAAGTGCAACAATTGAGATGTAGTATTTGCTTTCCACATGTTGTCCCTTTTGCTTTCATTTAGAAAAAAACAAAAGGGAAAAAGGGATTATTGCATGCAACATTCAATTTGGAACAAGTTCTATGAAGTGGCATGTGGAAGCTAAACATCTTGAGTTTTTAACAACATATGTTAAAATATTTGCTATTGCTAATGACATTTCAAGATCATATTCAAGGGATGATGAAGGTTGTAGGGCTATATAGTTTAATAGAAACACCCAAAAGTAGCACCGAGTTTTATTTTTATTCTTTCTAAAAGCAAAATTCCTTACAATAAACAATATGAAATTCAAAAATTATTTTTAGAGGACTTGGTGTTATTCACAATTGAAGGGTTTTCCCCCTTAAGCACATGTGTGGATGCATAGGTTAACTTTGAGGTTGAATTCTAAATTGGTTTTCCTTCTTGAAAGACATTGTCCAAAAATATCTTTCTAGCCATGGTTCCATGCTTTAGATTTGCATGTGTGACTTCAACTTGATGCCTCACTTATAGCTACATTTGATTTGTGAATGAGTAGAAGATAACAAGATATCTTTGTTCTTGTCATAGCTTTCTATTTGCAAATTAGAAACCTCAACAAGTTATAATAGGCTTTTTGAAGCCAATGACACTACAAGGCACATGTTGCTTATTCCTTTTGATGGTGCATATTTTTGACATGCCATGAACAAGGCGGCTCAATATGCAACAAATGATGAGAAGATTTGCAAAGATTTGGTGCTAGTTAGTGTGAAATTTGCACAAATGTCTTTTCAATTTTGCATCACATGGCCCAAAAAGTTAGGCATGTTGTAATCTTGATTTTTGCATTGTAATGGAAACATTTGTAGGTTGTGAAATGGATAATAAAATTGATCCTTTCTTTTCATTGTGCATTATAAGTAAAGGGGCAAAAAAGTGAAGGTGAACATGTTAAAAACCTAGTTTGCATAAATGCAAATTGGCAACTCCAATGAATATGCATTTCCCATCCAAGGTTGCAATGTTTTAATAATGCATGGTTTATTAAACTACAATTATCATGTGTTATAATTGTCAAATAAATGTTTTAATCAACAAGATTCCTTCAAGACAAACCTAGGCAATTGTTATGGCAATTTGTGTTACATATTCTCCTATTGTGATAACATATGTAGTTAATTAGTGTTGTGGGTAATGGCTATTGTTAGATGTTATTGCCTTGGCAATCATGTTGTATGTAAAAGTTTTTACAAAAAGATTGGAGTTTTAAATAGAAGATGACGATGTTGAGGACATGGACATGTGCACCAAGGTGAAATAACTTAATGCCAATATGTGAGAACAAGTAACTATTGTTTTGAAGCTCTTCCTTGATTTCATGTATTGTTTCAAGGTTTTTAAAATTGACAATATGGTTACATTTATGTTGGATCCTTGGTTTAAAAACTTGAGTCTAATGATAGATTATATTGGCCACTCTTTTACAATTGAAATTGTTGCTACATATGATAACCAATTCCTCCTCCCACCACTAAAGACTTTGCACCAAAAGTTGCATGGCCACTTGAATGCTTCTTCAAGTCTTGTGCAAGAAACTATGCACAATACTAATGTTATTTTTAGAGTAGGAATGTTTGAGGATGAAATTGATTTTGAACAAATAAGTGTTTAAATTTTTATTTTTTTTAATTTGAAAAATATTGTGAATCAATTTTGTTTTTTGGTTTACACATTTCGAGTTAACTTATTTGGGTATCATGTGTGCAAGTATAGGTTTGACATGAGTTGTCATGTTTTTGCACATTTGATGTGTCATTGGAAGATGTAAACAATTGTTTTTGTTGGTGGTTAAAGCAAGAAAGGCAAATTTCAGCCTTTCCTTATTTAGCTAAAAACATTTAAAGCATATTTAATAATCAAATTAAAATTTAAAAAATATTTTTTTATTGTAATGATTCTCATAGGTCTTTGTTGATGTCAACTTCAATCTCTTAATTCTTTTTATTAAAATTGCCCTTATGATCTCACTATTGGTGTTGAAGATAAGAGAGGACCTAAAGATGTGCATGGGTTTGGTGAGAACAGGGACAACCTATTGGATGTGATGGATGCTGAATTTTTCAATGAAGTTGAGGATTGTGTAAGGGATTGTGTATAAAATTGGGACATGTATCCATGATTTTGGTAGTGTTTTGCTCATGATGCATATGTTATTTCTTGGATTTTCATTGAACTCCTATGCTCTTATTGTCACTTTGTAAATGTTTCAATACAATGATCACATTGAACGTTATAAATGCATATTTTTAACCTTTGTGTGAATGAAATCAAAGTTTACATGTTATGATATGTTCATTATCTCATTTTCCTAATTTCTTGAAGAAATGTCAAAATGTGTGGTTTCGCTGGCCTCGCATCTTTGCACCATTTGCTTGCTGAGGTTGGTAAAAGGCACAACAAATCGTACCTATGGAATTCCAAAAAGGCTGTGAAAGGAGTGGCTTGGGCTTGAGGTTAACAATAGAATATTCTCGGTCCTGGAGTCCCAAGACAGGGAATATTGGCTTGGGCCCGGGGGCAAACCCCATAAGATTCCCTTGGACATGGGCCTAGACATCTTACAAATTTTGTTAATGTCGTGTCCGACACCTTGCATGGTTTTGTCTTGGGCCCTTGGTAATCTGGGGTTAATGGGAACAAGAATTGGGAATGAATGTATAATTTCATTTTGTATTTATACATGTATGAAATAACACATCCACAATCGTCATCCGTGAAGGCATGGTAACATTATGAAATTTGATTATGGCTTGGGGTATGCAACAAGAAAGTTTTTTGGCCTATAGTCTTGATGCACATGTTCCATACCCCCTCTTATCCGATTGGGGGAGGGGGAGAGAGATTGCCACATCCAAACCCCCAATACCTTGAGGCCATTTTCTCCCAACCCCATGACACCCATGATTAGGACCCCAAGCCACTACGTCCCAAAGAGGCCATGAAATGAATGAGCTTGGGCTTGGGGTTTTAAATAGAATATTCTTTATTTGAGGGTCCCATGGCAGGGAATATTGGCTTGGGCTTGGAGGCAAACCCCATAAGATTCCCTCGGATGACGGCCTTGCACACAATTTGTTAAATTATTAGTTACTTTTGAAGATTTTTAATGAAAAATGAAATATTTTTGAATATTTCAAAAGGTTCTTTATTTTCTTTCACAAATATTTTTTCCTCAAAAAAATTATTTCGAAAATTCAAACATTTTTAAGGTTAGTATAATCCATGTTGAAGCTGCCCACTTATTATTAATTTGCACAAAATATATCATTGTCAATTTCCTCAATTATCATTTTGATAATACCCTCCTACGACCCCTTATGCATAAGAGTTGAGTTTTAAAAAATACTCAACTTGAGAATCACTTAGTAAAATGTCAAGGTTAGTTTATATTTTAAAAAATTTAGGAGGAAACAAATTTTGTTCTTTTCAATCTATGTGCACATTTCCAAATGGCCGACTCACAATCCTTCAAATTCAAGCTAGAAGTGGAGCTGAAATTGGAGAAGGGCAGCCAAAAGAAAAATGATAGCTAAATAAATATCATAAGACAGGGGGAGGGGCAGCTTCAGCACATGTCTCATGTTCATAATTAATTAGTTTTGAATATTTCATTTAAAAAGAAATATTCCAGAATATTTCAGAAATTTTTTCATTTTCCTTCACAAAAAAATTGGTCTTTGTGAAAAGGAAAATTTCAAAAATGTTAGGATTAAAGAATATATATAATTTGTGCCAAAGCTGCCAAGGTACTATGGTAGTTTTTGAATTTAAGTTTTCAAGAACATGTTG
>Ga0116229_10008097_pt1 | contig 16436 bp, 10 predicted proteins | sample S1TSphgellanicum_3_FD_87313 | JGI IMG/M metagenome (GOLD analysis project Ga0116229, IMG submission 87313) | Host-associated microbial communities from peat moss isolated from Minnesota, USA - S1T2_Fc - Sphagnum magellanicum MG | ecosystem: Host-associated > Plants > Peat moss > Unclassified...
GGAGAATTTGAAAAAAGATGAGAATTAACTTTTTGTTATTATACAATGAGAACAATATGTGTAATTCCTTTAGCCTCAGGGTTACATTGCAACTTGAGTCCTGATTGCTAGAGGGTTAACCTTTGCCCTTGTGAATGAAAACATGTGTACCTTTTTAATAAATAAAAATTGGAAAAAAATCTTGGCTATTTATTAACCTGCATCCTAGACTGAGGAACCACTGTGATCAAACAAATCAATTGTATAATAATACAGTCTCCAAACTTTATGTTTAGAAACATAAATGATGTTCAAGATATGTTTACAGTCTACCCTAGTGTTGATGAATCTTGAGTCTTCCAAGTCTTTATTGAGGTAGGTCAGAAATTGATGGGACTTAAAGTACACTTGTGAACCTATACACACATGCTGATTTTCGCCAATATTTCCAACATACTTTTTGAGCTCTCTTACCATTACGCCACTAAATCTCCACTTCACAACTTGTTACACAATAATTCAATTGTATCAGTATCTTCTAATCATTGTCTCTAAATATGATTGTTTAGTTAACATTTTCTTTGTTTCATCTATATGGGAAGCAAATTGTTGTGTAAATAGAAAAATATCTTCAAATTAGTCTAAAGACATATTTTGTGTCACTCTGTTTGATGATATGTATCTAACATTCGTTTTTAATTCTTTGAATCTCTTGAACATAGAATTCTACAAAAAATATATATGACTCTTCAAAAGTTCACAAAAATGGAGTGGATGCTCCTACATCCATAGCATGGAGTTGATGTGAACAAGTGAATTGAGTTCCTTCATACTATAATGCACATGATTTAAACATGTGATTGATTCATTAGCATGCATGTGCAATTCTTATTCTTTCATTTCCTGTTGTGTGGAGCATAGATGGTCATGTATATCTTAATAATTTAAAATCCTAGTGCCAACATCTATAATGTTATTGGCGGGAAAATTCAATTAATCTTCTTTGGCACATTTGGAAAATGTTATGCATGCCGAATAGAACGCACTCTAGTAAAACGCACTTTATACGGATTTTAATTCAATCTTAAAAATGTCCAGAATGATTTTATGACATGCATAAGTTTTCCACACTCTTTACGCATTTGAAAAAACGAGTTTGGGAACACTTTATTCAGCCTTAGAGAAATTTCATTGAAAGGGAAAAAAACCAAATTGGTTTCAAAAAGCTTGCAATTTCGTTTCAAGAGCATTTTTACTTGTGTTCCAAACCGGTTGTCTTCAAAAAAGGTTCCCACCATATCAGGCAGTAACTGCGCTCCACTTTCCTTTCTAGCTGAGCAGAACTGAATTCCTCCTCCCTAAGTTCATGAAATTCTCAGAGTCTGGAATTTGCACCTTTTCTCTTGAATTGATTTTTGACAAAACCACATTTACAAAAAAAAACACACACACATGTCTTTTCCATCCCTGACATTGACGTCTACCTATATAGGTAATCATTTTAATCACAATGTTACTTGATTGAAATGATTAACTATGTTTATGTAGGGAACACATGATCTTACTGGAACGGATGGATCCAAAGGAAAAATCTACAGATCTCAAGATTCTTGGAGCTTCAACCATAACTAAGTAACTGGAAGTTACTCTCCTCTACATTGCAGTTTAATGGCCAGCTGTTTGAAACTAGTTAGCTGATCATATTGTCCATTAATTATGGCTCCATTTTACTCTGGTTTGTGTAACTAGTGCATGGACTAGTACCACTACAACCATAGAGCTCCAGCTTCCTTCAATAGAGGAACAAGACTTCCGTTGATATGGGCGGCCATGACGTGGTCCAGACCTCCGATGAGCTTCCCTCCAACGAACACAGCAGGCACCGGCTGCGAACCCCCCAGCAGGCGAAGTAGCGCCCGTTCAAGATCAGCCGCGGTCCCGGCTTGCAGTTCGTCCAGCTCGTACACAGTCGGGCCGACGCCCAGGCCGCAGAACAGACGTTTCACCACATGGCACATGCAACACCCGTTCTGACTGAATATCACCACAGCACTCGCAGCCGCAAGTTTCTGTATTCTATCCATGGCCGATGATGATGATTGTAGCCCTGAAGACTTTCTAGAAATCAAATAAGTACTTACTCGCAGTTTGCCTAGTTTCAGTTTGAATTATAAGTCACGCGCTCACGTCCTTCTATATCACAATGCAGTGAGTGCTAGACTGACATTCAATTGATGAATCGGCTTCTTCAACTAGAAGCGAGATCAATGCAGATCACGCACAAATCCGGTATACAATTTGTCTATCTTTGACAGCAGCAATGTCGAATTGCATGCAACTGCGAGATTACCTAACAAGAGTCAGTCATCTTTCACACTGGAGTCTCTCCCTCGACCTTAATGTAGTGGACTTTACAAAATGTTCGCTTTGTTTCTTCGATTCTTTTGTCCTCTATACTTCTATCTTTCGCGCTGTGATCAGATCAGGCAACTTATACTAACTTTGGTAGTCTTGGAACGCTGATCGCTAACCAAAAAGAGTCTTACTGAAGCGGGGAGATTGATCAGCCAGTCGAGAAATGAATGAAGGTAAAAGCTTCAAGGAAACTCGGATTATAAAGGGACGGGAAACTAGAATATTATTATGGCAATATACATGACAGGAAAACCCACACAAGCCCACGCCACAGCAGGACTGTGCGGCGCCGCCGTGTGTCGGGTCGGTGTCTCCTCCGCCTCCGTCCTCATCAATGATCACAACGGCCTATATTTTCCCTCTGCACACTAAACCTCTACTCCATACGACCACCCTCTGCCGCCGCACACCTCCTACAGATACAAGTAATTGCAGCAGCTGATTTCAAAATTTCAGTGCTGCAGCGATCCATCTTTAGCAGGCAAGCATGATCTGCTGCCCACAAAATCACAGCTCTAGTCACGAGCTGAGCTGCCCTTTTATTCCCCCAAGCTTGGCAGCCCTCAGCTGAACCGCTGCTGCTGCCCTTGACTGGTTTGGGCTGCGGTGGCAAGAGACAAAATGAAAAGATCCCGTGGAGAGAGACCCTGTTTTGGGCGGATATCAGAGATGGTAGAAAATGAAGAAAGGAAACAGACAAAAGGAAAAGATCTGAAGATGGGAGGGGGAAAAAACGGGGTCTGTGGAGGGCGACCCAGTTTTGAGCGACATTGGAAATGGGAGACAATTATAACCGGGGGTTCTCACTGCAGATCTGAAATATGTTTGGCCGTGATTCTCAAAGAAACCAAATAAATGGTTTTGATTTATAACTGGCATGGTTCTCAAATAACCTTCTATGAAACTGCTGGTTATTTGGAAAAATAGCTGGTTCTTTGAGGTATTTTGCAAAGAACAGAACTGGACGTTATTCAGAAATCAAATAACAACCCAACACTGAGAGAGACCAAAAGTAAAGCAATCAGACATGTTCACACGGTCAGAGTGAACCAGCACCCACCAGCCGATCATGTAGGGTGCATGGTGTTTGAACAGGGTACACCACTCTGGCAATGTATTCCTGTCCACATAGCTAACCATGGTGATCAATTATATACTGATTGGTGTTGGCCGGATATGTCTTTTTGATTGGTTATCAACATGCACATTACCTGAATATGCATGAAGACGTATTCAGACTTTGTATCATTTTCACTATCCGGCTCTATCCATAACTGGAAAATATACTTGACATGTGATAACCTTATCATATTCACATCCAAATGGATCCACCTCATATGTATTCGTGTCTCCTGGTTAGGGTCAAAGGAAGTTATATATGACTTATACTCAAAAATAGGGTTTAGGGTTTCGGGGTGGAGAGACAAAGCTCAAAACGTTCTCTCACTTTCTATCTCTTTGCTAGATTAGTTTGTCATTCTCAAGCTATTTGTTACTGACATCCTTGTTAGGTGAGCTATTGTCAGGATCTTGGAGTCATTTTGCAAAGGCAATCATTAGTAAGAGACAATGGCACTAGCCAAATTGGAATTTAGGGCAGCTTGTATGCTACCAACAAGTGTTAGGGAATTAGATGGCTAGCTAAAGTTAGGACTAGCTGGAATTGAAATTAGACAAGTTAAAATTAAGACTAGTCGAAACCAAACTTGTACTAGTTGAAGACAAAGTAGCCAAAGTAAGTTATAGCCGAAATGTACTACCAAAACATATTCTCAAAATGGACTACCAAAATTCACTATCAAAATATATTACCAAAATGCACTACCCAAACAGATTATCAAATTTGTTATTGAATTAAAGATAGTCAAAGAACATTTGACTACACAATCTTATTTCAAACCTTACATATGCTAAACTCTTTCAAGAAAAGAGTTGTCATATTTTGTGACTTGCCTTATTTTGTGCAACCAAATGCTTTTTAAATGATTACCCATTCCACAAGAGAGTGAGGTTGGCAAGTAAACATAGGGTTGCAAGGCCCTAAGGGAGAAGGGCATGGTTGAACAATCCAAATAGACGAAGAGATACACACCATTATTAATATGCATAGTGCACATAGTGGCTATAGTCTATTTTGCACCCTCCCCTCACCCCCTTCTCCGTTGTAATAACTAATAACCAACATGGTGTTCAGATATTTAAATGGTTATTTGCAACACTTGTGAACATTGAAAATCACATGAATGCCAGCGTGAATTAACCATAGAATCAAAAAAATTACATTCAAAAGAATAAAAATAAAACCATTACAAAACAAACTTGAAACTATTGCACCAATATCTCTTACACTGTATGAAACAATATAAACGTACGTAGCAATAACAACATTGATATTAGGCAACACAATATTTAATAACAGCAATGAAATAAAAAATAATCATTTAATTTCCCAAATTGTTCATTATAATGTTATTAACTTTGATGTTAAGTTTGAAATTTATATATAATACTAGATGTAAGAATTTAATTAGTCCATTATAATATTAATTAGGAAGTATAGGGTGAAAGCATATTATCATGACCAAAATCACCTTAATTATGATTCCAAATATCAACTTCTCCTTGCAAACTAGGTGTGTACAAAATCAAAGAAAATCAAACACTTAAATTGTTGGCTTACCACATTAGAAGAGAACTAGTTCATGAGAATTGAAGTTAGAATTGCATATGGCATTAACAAATCTATGGGCGTTTAACTACAAACCTACATCAATGCTTGTAATGCAGCATATTCAATGTTGAAGCACACCATAAAAAATGGCATCAAAATTTATGAATTGACCAGTTTAAGATTTTTGAAAAGAAATTACAACCAACTACAAACAAAAGTGGTTATATCTCCACAATCCTAGCTTTTGATAAAAAAAATGAAAAACTTCAATCCATAAGTTTTAGATGCATTGAGCACACACTAATTCTTTAAGTCAACTTATAAAGTATTATGCATTGTTCATGAGATCAATGTTTTGTTGCATGCAAACATGGTTTCAACATATTGACCTCTAATGAAGTCCTATTACAATACTTGACAAAATTTGTTGTGGAAATTTTTGAGTCATGGGAGCTAAAGTTTTTAACAAATACAATTTTCTATGAAAATTTGACCCTATCTACAACCAACCACTAGTGGTTCATGCGGAAAAAGACTCCTCCAAAAGGTGACAGTAATCACTTATACCAAGTTTGCTTGACATAATAGTATCCACCATGTGCTGAGCCTCTTGCTTGGACTTCTAGATTTGTTCACCTAACTACACATTTAAAATCTATGGATAAACCATTTAAGACAAGTTCAAAGACCTTCAAGGAGAATACATACAAATTAGCTTGCAATAAATTCCATGTCAGGGCTAGCTTCTAAAATTGAACCTCAAATGTACAAAACATAAAAGGTGATAGTAAGCATGTAAGTGATACCAAGGTTTCTATGATCATCCATAGAAGAACTTCAATTTTTATATACTATAGATGATGGATGCAAAAGTTAAAGCATGTACCATTCGTCAACTTGAAGGTTTTGGTTTTAACAACCGAAGTGTTTATAATATACTACTAGAAAAATGTTGACCTTTGAAGACACGGCTACCAAAGGTTGGAGTTTGTAGTCGCTAATGAATTGACCCATTATGTTGACTACTACAACAATTGGGTATGAGCACAAAGGAGTTCATAAATGGCAATTTGAAGCAAGGACTGGTTTGGAGTTTGGAATCAAACATAACTCAATCAGGTTGGACTAAATTTAGGCGTTCTAATACAGTAGACATTACATCATGTAAACGTCCCAAAAGAAGAAAAGGCAAGTACCTTTTAGCAAATCTTTTATAAAAGATCATCATAAATCTGGCTTATTATGACGATATGATGCCCAAAAGTTCTAATTTTTTGAGCTCCTCCCATCTCCTAGTTTTGGAAAAACATCATGGTGTTCATGGCTTTTAGGTACTTTTTGGTCTTGGTAAACAAGAAATAATCCAAGGTCACACATCAATCTCAAACTAATCATGCAACAAATAGTAGAAGCATTCATTTGTTGGTGTGCGCCATGTACTAAATCTTAACATTGGAGCACACAATTGTTCTTAACAGTGTTTATCTTGAGGCAAAAGCATGTTGCAGTCCACATACACCCACTCCTACATGCACGTTTGTTTCAGAACATTTGTGCATGCATGTTTCATAACATTTGTAACACATTCCAACAATTCACACAAGGAGAAGTTAAGACACACGGTTGCTCCTAACACTACAACACACATGCTGCAATCATCACAAAGGAAGATGCAAGTTTTCAAAATGTGCCTCCTAGGCTGGTGGATTGGATTGCACAATGATCATGCATTTTTAGGGTTCTGTTGACGAATGAAAATAAATGGGCCATTGGTAACAACATCCATGAGGTTGATAAATGAACTTCGTTAGCTCTTTTGTTGGTCACACACCTTAGAACCTAGTTACACTCAATTGATTGGTGCATCATGTTTATATAGAATTTTGGACTAGGGATTTTTGCAAATTGATCACACCTAGTCAAAGCATAATAAGAAACATTTAATTAATCACGTGATAATCATTTTTGGACAAAGGAATTTTTTTTAATTTTATAAGAATTGATGGGCTATCTAATTATTGGTTAAATCATGTTTAAAAAATGATTAAATGTCATGCTTGATTCATTAAAATAAGAAACTTTGCTTTAGACACCATGTATATTGCACCACATTTACATGTGACAAATGACTCATGAACTTCAAGCAAACTTTGAATTTTGAAATATATCAAGTTGTACATTTATTGGCTTTTGTTTGATTTTTAAATGTTTTTTATAGTCCCCAATTAGTACAAAAAATTGATGATTAAATAATTTGTAACTTGAAAATTAAGGAACCTTTTGTGAATGTATAATTATTTGACACTACATCTATTCAACTTTGCAAGTCCTAAATTCAATCTAAAACTCAATATTAGAACATGTACTAATTGAATTTAGAATTCCCAACGTCCATATTTTTCATTAAGCACAACATCCCATGATTTACTTGTCATTAAAATGGCACTACACATCTATATGTAATAATCATTACAAAAATTTGACGTGGTTTTTGGTTCATTTCTTGGCAATTTGACCCTTGTGTTATTTGCCACTATGTCTCTTAAACTTGAAGTTTTGGCAATACCATCAAGAAACAAAAATATATGATTGCATACAACCAACAACATGGGACTACTTCTATGAAGAAACATATTTTGACTAAACGACCTAGCTACTTGGCGTAGGTGAAAGAATGTTAATTTAACTCTTGTTGCAAAAAAAAAATAACGAAGAAAATCCAAAAAGAGGTTTGTTGTTGGTTATGGGGCCACTACATATCATTCTGGGTTAACAAATCCTTATTATAAGAAAGATGATGCATAATAATTGAAATTCACAAAAGATTTATTGTTATTTGTTGCCAAAACCTACATCCTTATTTGTATTATGGAGAGTTAATGGCCAAGGCACTTGGTCATGCATAAAAGTCCCTAAATTGTCTTTCCAATTTGGAAACATTACGCTAATCTACCATCCTTTCATCAGTTTATAAAACTAAGGAACAATATGTGATTCTAGCTCTAGATTCTTATCTTACAACATCATCTTTTGACTTGTGGAAATCTAGATTTGGACATGATACATTTTCCCTTGTGATTAATTTTATAAATTCACAATGGGTACCTTACGATGTGATAGTGGGATATTTTGAAGTCAATGATCAAATTGGAGTTGCAATGGCACGCAAGTTAGGGATCTCATGTTTCCTTACAATTTGCTAGAGAAACTAATTGCCTATGTGAAGGATGAAGGTGGCAATATGTCCACCCTTGCATGAGCTCTTGTTTCTATTCAATTGTGCCCCTCTTGCACTTTTAGTTCCTTGGTAGGGTTCGTGTTTTGGCCATGCTTTCAATAAAGCATGCCAATATTCTTCGAATGGAATTAATATGTGTTGGTTTTCATGAAATCAATTTGAAGGTCACACAATCTATGCTAAAAAAATAATCACATGGATTAAAGTCTAACAAAAGACACATTGAATGGTAGAAGGCATGTTGATCTTAGTTTCTTCCATCAAAAGCTAAAAACACTTGTGAAAACCAAGTTTGCTAACAAGATGATTATGTTCCAAGAAACCATCGAATACTATGATGTCATAAATTTGCAAACTAGGGGAAGTAGGAAACTTAAGAGTCACAAGATTGTGTGCCGAATGCACACACCTAAACAATTTGTAAGATGGTTGTTAAAACCATGTTTCTTATTGTGAAACAATGTTTCCTCAATCAAAACTCGAGGATATTGGCTACTTTTTTATGCTATAAATGCTACACTCTTAATAAGTGCGTATGTGTAGAATGAGATGGATCGATCTGAAATTACCTCCTTCAATTTTGTGAAGGGGGATTTTGGGTCTAAATTGGGGCTTTGCGCATCTATATGATGGAAGAAATCAAGGTAGTCTTCGCACCATTTCTGGAATTTGCATCTACTTACAATGTTATTAAGGCCCACAACATGTTTGCATTTATGTTAGACTTATGGTTCAAATCCTTAGATGTTCTAAAAACATATGTTGGAAAGGCTAAAGTTATACATATGGTGGCAAAATATGACAACACAAGTTTGATGCCATTTTGGTGGCTACCTTTCAATTTTTAAATCTCAACATTGATGGTGGTATTGCACTAGCAATAGTTGATGTAGAAAACAAATCCATTTTTGGGAAAATGACATCAAACGAAACTACTTTGCAAGGGTTAATGAAGAATGAATCTTTATTTTATCATCTATCAATCAAACTAGAAAATGTTGTACTACCTTTGAATTGGTGGAAGACCCATGAAGCTTGATTTCCCAACATTTCTTTTGTGACTCAATAGGATCTCAAGATTCTTGGGTCTTAAATTGAAACTGAGAATTTCAATCTTGTTGGAATGTTGAAAAACTTACAATGTTGTAAGTTGGGAGTTGACAACCTAAATAAGTTTATAATGATAATGAAAAATTGGACAACTAATGCATGAATAGATCGCCCATGAAAAAAAAACAATCCATTACTGAATTGTTAGTGGAAGAAGCGAATATCATTGTGAAAAATGATACATTGATGTTGGATGTAGTTGGTTATTTCAATGTTGATCATGAGCTAACTTGATGGATATGAAGGTTGACGAAGATTCTACTCAAATTTTTTAAGAGCTTGTTTACTTTGACTAAGTTTCTACTTGTGTTAGCTTTAGTGGCTAGATGTAATGGTCAACTTAACTATCTATTTTTAATGATCCATGGGACAATGTCTTGGTTCAATTCTCAATTCAAAATTTTAATAAAATGTGACATATCATTGTAGCAATAGGATAACATTGTGAAAAAATTTATGTCTTATCCAACATCCAACCCATCCACTTGAAAAGTAAACAATCATTATATATTTTTTCTATTATTAATCAATGAACAAATGTATGTAATTGTCAATGTGTGAGTGACAAGGGTTATGCTTCCATGAAATATTGGTTATTTTAAAATTGTTCTCATATATATATATATATATGTTTGATAATTGACCTAGACACAAAACTTGCTTAGTTTTTAGCAAGATCTTGCAAAACTCAACTCTTATGCATACCAAATGATTCTTATATATATACCTTTATTGAATAGTTACCTTAACAAGCTAATACCAGGTGGGTCTTCGACATTTTAAAAAATCCTAACATTTGATATGTTGTGTGTAAGCAAAAGTTTCCAAAATTCAAATATCTGGTCTAATGGATATTGAAAATAATCAATATTTGCATAATGTTGGTTATTACATTTTGGAAATAGTCACCAAATTACCAATATCATAGAATTGAAATTAAAAACCCCAGTTGTAAGTAGTTCTTACATAAGCCTATTCATCAATGTTTTTTATGATTTGAATTTTATGAAGCAACCAAAGTGGTGATCATCCATAGAATGATTTAACCAAATCTAATTGTAAACCAAATATGAAATTATAAAATATTAATCCTCCTTTAATATTTTTGGCTATCTACTAGAACCAACTATGGAAATCTGATGAGTTCTACTCTTTTGTTCTCTCTTTTAACAATTGCCCAAAATGATTTCATTTTCGTTTTTTTCCATTTCATTTTGACATTTTGGCAAAAGTTTGTAATTAAAAAATAAAAGGCTACTGTTGACTGTTGTTTAATTATCGAACCTTGTGGTCCACTTGTGACCCTCTATGACATGGTTGCATATGGGTTTTAAGTGTGAACACTAAGGATTAGGGTTTCATAATTCATGTCTTTATTTACGTTATAATTGTGACAGTTAAAAGTTGGCAATCAGTTGTTGTTTATGCAAATTAAACATCAAAACTTGAAAAGAACATGTGACAAAGTGGTGTGATTTGTTTTTTATTGCATGTGGCATAAGGTTGATTGTACCCTGGAGGTAAATGGTTGAGCATGAAACGACATTGGTGGAGCTTCAGTTGGGAAGGACAAGGGAAGAATATAAAAGAAGGGCATTGTGGGGAATGCAGGGAAGTTGTCAAGTCTTGAAGATTAAAAATTTGTTTTTTAAAGTGTTGCTTTGTTGGGATGATTGAAAACAACATCCTTCTCCCCTAATTTTGTCTATGTTGTTTATGCCTCCACAAACTACTACTCCACAGTTTCATCTTCCTCCAATTCTTCAATGAACATTGGATCCATTAATGTAATTCCTGGTCCTTTTGGCGCACTTGTGCCAACATTTTTTGCTTCTGCATAAAAATTCAATTGCAAATGTTCCAGTACGATCTATATTATGAAGTATCGTCTACACAAAGGGTGAAAGCACACTATGGGGGGGCCAAAAATGTTGTCACATTGTACTATTTTCTAGGGGTGTCCATGTTTGAACTTCAACTATGGTAATATTGGAGCATATTTTTCCAAAACTTTTGCATAATATCAAAACACAAAAAAATCAATTACAAAGAAAATTCCTTTTTCCAACTTATATTGTGAGGTTCTAAAGTATATTTGTGGCAAAAAATTGTACATCACTATGTACTAAAAAATGCAAATATACTCAAAAAATGATTGAAATGGTTTTTAGTCTTTATGAAATTTGTAATATCTATTAAACATTGTGATTCCATATGACTGGAATAAATTTGTGAGCCATAAATATATTCAATATATTCAATATATACCATAAATATATTCAATATTCCTTGAATTTAAGCTTTTACAATTTATTTCTTTTTTTCAGATAATATTAGATATATTTAACTTTGTGAAAATCAAAATATCATGCCCAAACACCAAAAGTGAAACCCAAAATTAAACGCAAGAATGTTTTGTAGAAATATATATTACATACATGTCATGAAAGTGCCCAAAATGGCCCCCCCCCCATAGTGTGCTTTCACCCCAAATTGTATCTTTTCATTGTACATTTTTCTTTTTGCACATTTTGAAAATGATGAAGAATGTAACAATGACCTTATAGCCAACGGTTGAATATTTAGCACTCCTTCACTCTCTACTCTTCTTGTGCTTCTTTTTTTCTTAACAATTATGCTTCCTCTTCCTATCTCCATCTTTTCTCACTCTTTTATGCTTCCTTTTCTTTTGTTATTTTCTACAATCTTTCAATCACACTTTTTGCACTCATGTTTTTATGAACTCCATAATTTTGAAAATGCTCACAACTTCTAGCAATAAATGAAAACAACCTTCGACAATTACTTTTTTTTTGTCATCCTTGAGCTTCCTACTCATCACATTCAATTTTTTACATGCCTACCATCTTTTAATTAATGCTTGATCCTCAAAATTAATACGACCCATGACTACCACTTTTTGTGTCCCTTGTATAGCCACATGGAAGCACTTCAAGTCATCATTATGAATGAACGCCTCAGACTTCATCTTCTAAATAGTCCACATACCTAATTTCCCTACATTAACTGTACTGATTCCACCTCGTTCGCCTTGTACACCTTCTATTAATTATGCCATTTCTTTGCTGATTTTGTCAACTCATTTACTGACTATACCAATTTTTCTACTAATTGTGGCAATAAATATGATGATTATGCAAATACCCCTAATGACTAAGCTAATACATCTATTGATTCAGCCAATACCCTTAACAAATCATCTTCAAATCTCTACATCCCAAATCCTTCACTTCTATAGTTATTACTCACGAATTTGTTAGTCATATGTAATTCTAAAAACAATATTATGTTGATCGTAGGATCTTTCATATGTTCTTCATTTTCATTACTTTGTATCTATGGATTTTGTTTCACAATTTTCATTGTCAACCTTTGTATTAAAATCCTCTACCTGAAATCCACCTACACTCAATTCCCAATATACTAGCATCTATTGTTCTTGTTTCTAAACTTCAAATTCCATGTATTTATAAGGTTTGAGCTTATTCACATTAATTAGCATAGGGTTAATTTCAAACTTCTCAATTGTCACCAATAACACAGTGTTATTTAGCAACACATACTATACTTTGTATGGACCAAACCATTTCCTAGTAAACTTCCCTAGGTGTGACTTATTACCCTTTAAAAACCATAGAACATAATCACCAAAACTAAACTATTTTTTTAGATTCTTTTATTGACTCCATAATATTCTATTCCATTGTTGAATACTTGTAGTTTTTGCAACCTGCATTCTAGCCTCCTACAACTTCTCCAACTCTGTAATTCTACTAGTTAAAACTTTCACTAAAGTAATATTTCTCTCATTTCCACCAACAACTCGCACTATGTATTCTATGGGCATCAATGGATGTAATCCATTGCTAATTGATATGGTGTGTACCTTATTGCTACTTTATATGTAGTTTTGTATGAAAATAACATTGTGGATAGATGTTTATCCCAATATATTTTATTTTCACTAATTAACTTGGTCAACAATGTCCCAAGTTCCTTATTAGTAAATTCAACTTGCCCATTCCCTTGAAGATAATAGGTTGTAGAACTCACATGTTTCAACAAAAAATGCTCTATCAAGTACTTGATGGCATCATTAATAAAATGAACTCCCTAATTTGTGACTATAGTCAAAGGACAATTAAACTTGCTTAATATGCATTCATATAAAATTTTTGATTTTCCTATTGCAGTATTAGTTTTTAATGTTGTTTCAACCCACTTGGTAGCATAATCTATGGCAACAAGGATATATTTGTTTCATGTATATATTCCTACTGGCTTAATTGGCCCCACAAAATCAAGTCCCCATCTCATAAATGGTTCCTTTGGTAGACTTGTGACCAGCTTTGCAAGACTTTAAATTGCTAACCCTCTTTTTTTTTACATTCCTCACAAGATTTGCAATAATCATGAACATCTATGTACATAGTTGGCCAATAATATTTAGCATTGAATATTTTCCTCTATGTTATTTCAATTGCAAAATATCCTCTTGATGGTCCTTCATGTAATTCTTTTATCACCATCTATGTTTCTATACTTGTCAAACATCTTCACAATCTATTATCTTGGCCCATTCTATACAATTCACCATTATTTAGTGTGAAAGGTTTTACTCTCCTAACCAATCTCTACTTCTATTATATAGATAATGTGCCCTCAATCTATCTTTTTTTTTTTTTTTAATTATATCATTAAGCCATTTAGGCTTAGTGTAAAATAGACTTACATCTATGGTTTGATTAGGCACACATGTGGGTTTTGTGATATTTAATAGTCTTGACAATGCATCAACAACTACATGAATTCTACTTGGCTTATACATTATTGTGAAGTCATATTCTAGGAACAATAACAACCATCTACCTATGCTCCCTGAAACTTGTGGTTTGTTGACCAAATAGACAAATGCCATATGATCTACGTAAAAGACAAACTTATAGCCCAACAAATAATGTCTGAACTTGTGCAAAACAAAAACCATTGTTAAAGCCTCTTTCTCTATTGTGTTATAATTTTGTTTTACTTTGTTCAAAAGCCTAGAAACATACACTATTGGTTGATCACTCTTCCTTGTTACATCATGAAACAACATAGCCCCCATAGCTAATAAAGATGCATTTGTATGAACATGAAATTCCACCTACCAGTTTGGTGATATCAATATCGGTGCTTCAATATACTTTTGTTTGATCAATTCCCAAGCTTTTTAACATTCCTCTATCCAAACAAAAGTCTTTGTCTTTCTAACCAGTTTAGTGATAGGTGCCATAATACAAACAAAGTTTTTTATAAAACATGTGTAAAACTATGCCATCCCATTGAATATTTGAATTTGCTATGGATTCTTAGGTGCTGGCATGTTTATTATTGTTTGTATTTTCTTTGGATTTGGTAGTTTCCCTTCTTTTCAAACAATAAAACCCAATATCATGCTTAAAAATACCATAAATACACATTTGTCTAGATTCAAACTATTGCCATATTCTTTGCACTTTTGAAAACATAATCTGAGCTTCTGCAAATGACTCTCCATGTCACTATACACTATGAAGTCATCCAAAAATATCTTCATAAAATTGTCCAAATATTTTCTAAATGTTTTGGTAACAACTCTATGATATGTTGGAGGTTCATTTTTTACTCTAAACAACATCACCTTCCATATAAAAGCCCCCCAGTTTATAACAAATATAGTCTTGTATTTGTCCTCTAGAACTATAGAGATTTGATGATATCCTGAATATCCATCTTAAAAAGAATATACCTTATACCCTATTATTATGTTTAACATTTCAGCTATAAAAGGTAATGTGTATGGATCCTTTTTTGTGGCTACATTTAGTTTTTTGAAATCTATACAAATTCTCAATTTACCATTTTTCTTAGGTACTACTACTATGGGTGACAACCATGTAGCCTTCTCTATAGATTGAGTGAATCTAATTGCTAACAACTTATCTATATCTTATTTGATTATTATAGCATAGTGTGAATTTAGTTTATACCCAGCCTAATGTGCTAATGGTATAGTAATATCCAACTCAATTTTGTGTTGTGCTATTCTGGTGGAATCCCTTTTAGATCCTTGTATGTCCATGCAAAAACATCTTTGAACTCCTTTAACATTGTTCCACTTACAACACCTTGCCTGTTTTTAGTTGTGCATTACTTTTCACTAATTGTGGTTTTGCATTAGTTCCTAAATTGAACTTCATCAATTGTTGATCTTCAGTTAACATCCATCTAGCTATCTACAAGTCATGTGCTTTGATTTTTGTTGGATTTTCATTCACTACAACACTCCTGGTTGATGACCGTAGTACATCTCCATATTCACCTTATCCTCTAGAACTACTTTTGACTCATATCGAATGCCAACTATCTTCTTTTCTGTGATTTATACTCTAGATTCCTACTTTGAAATACTAGTCTACACATATGTATCCATAATCTCCACATTTGTGCTTTTCACAAATTGAATTATCTCAGGTAAACTAATTATTCCTATTGAGAACAATTCTATTTTTGTAGCAAAGATGATATATTTTTCATCTATGATACCATTATGATAGTGTGAGCCATACCGACACAACCATGTGTGGTAGTCTCAATATTTAAGAGTTGCATCAAGGTTATTTGAGTGGGGTAAGGTTATTAAGGGTTTTTAGCGACTTCATAAGGAATGGTGAATGCGCTTGGTGCGTAAAAGGGTTGTTTTCTTTTCTGAAATGCGTTATTGGTGAATAAGGAGTTGGATTAGTGCTTTTCTTCTACAAAGGTTAATAACCATAGTTTTAGAAACTTTGTTGCGTAATTAGGAGTGAAAAATCTTTAGAGGGTTTGGGGTAGAAGTAGACACCAAAATTTGCGATGTTCAACACAACATTAGTCTGGTTATGGTATTTGGGGAGTAGCGAGGATGGTAGAAATTCTTGAAGCAATTGCAGGGGTGTTAACACTAGTAGAAATCAGCCAAAATGTAACCAGTCAATTTAC
>Ga0116229_10008101_pt1 | contig 16432 bp, 15 predicted proteins | sample S1TSphgellanicum_3_FD_87313 | JGI IMG/M metagenome (GOLD analysis project Ga0116229, IMG submission 87313) | Host-associated microbial communities from peat moss isolated from Minnesota, USA - S1T2_Fc - Sphagnum magellanicum MG | ecosystem: Host-associated > Plants > Peat moss > Unclassified...
AAATGTGTATATCTAATGTAATTTCCATCCCCATAGATAACAAGTCTTCGATAATGTTTGGAGCTTTAGATTGGGCAAACTAACTTACATCTAAAACTTACAATTTTTAATTTTTAATGTATTCTTTTGCATTCCACATTCATGAGGGGATACAAATGAAAATAGCAGACAAATTTGTATAAATATAATGTATTGTGCATTTGCACAGACAACAAGTTTGCCATTTTGGATTACACTTCACTTTCTATATGGGACAAAAATCAACTCACCTAACATGAATTGTTAATCGTTTAACTTTGCTCCAACCCCAATTTGGATGATGAAGGTTCTTTTCCATTTGCTTACAATACATTGCATGTTGCAAAATGTACATGTACTTACAATGCCCTCACTTCCCCCACCCACCCAATGAACTTGCAATCATTGTGATAAAATTCATGCAATTGCACAATAATTTATTATTATTATTATCTCATATTGTTTTAGGTTTTCGGGCACATTGGAGGTGATGTTGTATATTAATCCATACATTGGTGGAAGAGATCATGTGGGTGGCAAAACAACCAACCTCCCACTTGTTTTGTTGTTGATTAAAGAGTTTAAACATTTTAAGGCATTGAATAATTATATTGTTGCAAGATTTGCATCTAATGGTTGATGCACAAGGATAGAACTCTCATTTCCAAAAACATTTCAAGGAGGATATTTGCATCGCTTGCAAATAATAGAACCAACTTCTTCTAACATTATAACCTCATCTTGAATGAAATTTGTCCTTTCTTGCACATGTTATATCCCAAGCATAAGTGGCCTATCAACTACATACTTCCTTCTTGAGTCTCCCACACAATAATTAAAATCATTGTGACAAAATTAAAGCTTGTGACAGTCATGAAAGGCACCTTTAACTAGTCCAAAAATCATCATAATCGGTGCAATCACAATCAAGCTAAAAACCATATCAAACAATTGCCAAATTACTAACTTTGTTACATATATTTATGTGGCGCCATTTTAATGCCATGCTAATCATGAGAAGTTGTGTTAAATGGTCAATATGAAGAATTCAATTAAGAATTCATTTAATTTAATTTTGATTTTTTATTTAGTAAGAACTTTTGAACTTGAACACGAGTTGTTTTAAAAGTAATCAATTTTGCAAAGGACTAAATTAAGGATTTTTTTAATAAAATAATTTGATGGGAATTTTTTTGAAATAATATTAATTTACTACCCACATTCAAAAAACACTCACAATTTTAAAGTCATTGGGTCCTTTGTCATTGTTGGTTTGTTTGGTTGTGAGTTGATTCTAACATGGAAGAGGAATCCTATTAGTTGTTTTTTTATATGATTTTCACCATGCAAGAGTGTTTGGTGTTCCTTTGCAATGTAACATTGAGTGTTGGACGTGGGAGGACATTATTGAATATGGCAAACACCATGATCATATACACTTTCACCCACTTTACCACCATTGTGCATGATAATAAGAATGTCACATCTTGCATTACCAATGGACAAAGCACCATGTACATTTGATATAATGTGGATGCAAATGAAAAAAATGTTGACTTAGGGATGAGAGAAGTTAACACGATCATTTTTGTGCGAATCCCCTTTTAACCCCAGGGGAAGATTTGTGCTTTTTTTTTTAGATTTAGAAACCTCTTCACCCTCCAAGTGTGGTAATATGTATAATGTATAAAATGAACCCAAGGTGCATCTTGTAGCAACTACTACAATTTGTAGTAGGTTGTTAGATTAGCTCATTCTACACAAATTGAGTTCATTCCTATCATAACCTTGTCCAAATCGACCACCCTTCAAATACTTCAAGTACAATGAACTTTGCTTGAAAGTTTAGACATAGTCATAAGAAGTGATATTGTACAAACACACACCTTTTTCCCAATTTGTTGGAGCCAAACATTATGGATTGTCTTTGATAGATTACAAGTTAGCATGTTTGTGAACTCCTCTAATGTGAACTCCTTTAAGTAAGTTTTAAAAATGATCTAAGATGAAAAAATTGCATGACATGTGAATTATGCAAAATGAAATTGACAAAATGTTGGGGGGAAGTTTTTAATGTAAAATGAATCCTCTCCATTTTATAACATGAAAGTGCCAAAAGGTCACCTAGTTATTGAAACTATGAATTGCTCTTTTGTTTGTAGCCCTAGGGGAGTATCACCCACACCAAATTGTAATATATTCAACATTGGCATCTTCTAAAGATGTGGCGTTCTTAAATTAATGTGTAACACAATGCTTTAAGTTTGTCTTGGAACTTGGGTGTGATCAATTGCTTAGTGTGTTTGACAAACGATTGAATTCAATGAAAAAACAAGTTTGTTCCTTGCTAATTACCATCTTCACAATGTGATTTCAAAACCCATAAATAATTATGACAATGTTCTACAATAAACCCTTTGAAGTTGGTTTCAACGGTTCCATACTTAAACATCACTTTGTTAATTAATCACAATGGCACTTGTAGATTTTGATTTCGTGTCATAGACAATAATGGTTGTGATTTTGTAGTAAAATGGGTCATAAATGTGACACACCATAGTAGTATATTTCTCTCCATGATGCTTGACATGATGAAACATCATCCATGTATTCTTTAGATCACCATCAAGTTGCATCAACTTAACCAATTCCACATTACGACCATAACCATCAACAAATAGCTTGAAAAGGAAACCCTTTTTAATGTAAATTTGTCCTAGAAAACAATTATTCTAAATGTAGTCATAACAAATTTTGGAATTCAATAAAAGTATGTTGTTAATGTAACTTCTATAGATGGGATGGTGCTTGAATGATGTTATGAGGTTGTGAATGTTAGGAAAACACAATGACATGCATTTGTCCATTGCCATGTTAAGTTGTTCACCTTTCAAAATCTCCATCAAGCCATTGGGTCATCTTCATTGAATATGTATTACAACATAAATGACACATTTACAAACAAATCAATTGCAAAGTTCTTTTTGTTGGGTGTGTGAAAAACCTCTCTTTCAACCAAGACCTTGTTAGCCTCCCTACACATGTCATCTTGAGTTGCATGAACATGTGCCTTGAGGTGAATTACCAGGAGGGAGCATATTGTATTTCTTTCATAACCAAATCTTTGGTCCAATTTGCCATAAATTGTATGACAATCACTACAACATGAATTCATGCAATGTTGTAATAATCTTTGGTCCAATTTGTGTTATGGTTAATATGAATGATATTTGTAGATATTCAATATTTTAAATATTTAAATAGATGAGACAATGTTTTTGAATGACATATGTGAATGTTCATGTTTCATAGACAAAAATCACATGCATCATGATAATTGCATGGATTTAGTTAAAATGTAAATTATATGTACTTCACATCAAAATATCATAAGCAAAAAATACATATCATTTATATATAAGTTATATATATATATATATATATATCAAACATTTTTACATCTTGAAGCCCATGGATATTGCACATACATATTTTTTATGATTTTTACACATATTTTATTGAAATTTTGTGATATTGTAAGCTTGTGATGGTGTGATTAAACTTCCTTTAATATGAAATGTTGCCATCAACAATATTTTACCAAGCCAAGATTTAATAGCAAAAAAAAGTGTAACCTTGAGCAATTGGGATCTTTGAATCTCACAATTGATAGCTTGTGCAATCCACTATGAACATATACAATAATACAAACCAACCATTTTCACACAAGAAAATAACATTATGAAGTTCATAAAACAATATAATACAATTAACACCTACAATGACATAAAGTTTACTTTATATTTACAAAATTTACGAGTAGAAATGAAATTATAAAACACACATAATGATGAAAATTACATAAAACACAAATGGTGAACATAATTCAACAATATAATCTACACATAAATGTATTTAAAAATTCAAATCATTTGACACATATTTGATGAATATTGATTATTAAATTATTATAGATAGGAGGTTAAATATTTTTTAACTTTAACAAAACACATACACAATAATGGTATCAACTTGAAGCGTGTCACATGATCCATCATGATAGTTTTAGTCTTGTCCCTTCCATAATACTAAACCTACCCCTTATTAAAACCCATACACGTGCACTTAGTAGGTTTATAGTTGCACAAAAAATGCAATTTTTTTTCATTCTACCCCCATGGTTCCAAGTATAAAACTACCACCCCATATGGCAAAACATATTAAGTAGAAAAGATAGAGGTCAAAAGATAAATATTAGGATAAAGAGATACATTAAGGATGGAAAAATAGAAATGAAAGAAGAAATGGAAAGTGAAAAGAAGATGAATTCACCATAAAAACAAGTGTGGTCACCTGCATTTTGGGCCTTTTTGTATTAAATATTATAGTATATACCTTCCAAAATGTGGTGCATTTAATTTTGGGTTTAACTTTTTGTGTTTGAACCGTAGGATTTTGAATTCATAAGTTAATGACATTTAATATTATTTGAAAAAAGAAATAAAATTTATCATTTAAATTCAAAAAATTATGGGTATAATTATGATATATACAATATAAAACAACTTGTTTTTCATTTCAAACTACATTAGGTATTTGATTTCATTCATCATTCAAATGTGTGTTTGAAATGGATTTTATGCATTGGCTTGATTCACAATGCTTGTCACTTTCCATTTCAAAACGATTGTTTGTCAAAATCTCGATTTACCACATAGTTATGGTCAACACCTTGAAAAAACCTCATTTGTGAAATTTCACATGATTCCCAAACATGGTTTAGACTATGTGGAATCACATGTAAAATAGATACTATGGGTTTCATAAAAATTAAAAATCATTAAAAAAATTTGGGAGTATATTTGCATTTTCCAATACAAAGTTACATTTATATTTTCATTCAAATATATTCCAATCCACCATGATATACATAGTAAAAATATTAAATTTTTTTTCTTTCTATTGTTTGGATTATGCTCTACCATAATATGGAAAAACATTATGAAACTCCTTTTTTGCGTTGAAAATTTGGTCTATGTCAATTTGATTTAAAAACATTCACCCATAAAAATAGTACAATATGATTACATAAAATGAGTCATTGTAACATTCTTTTGCCATCCAAGTAGGATCCCTTGTCTCTAAATATCCAAATCTCCCCCCACCATTCCTCCCCCCTAGAAGTTAACCAAATCACTTCAAATCGTGCCCTAAATGAGTTACATTTTTAGTGATAGCTTGTTTCTAGAACTACCTAACACTAGTTAGTTGATTTTTCAAATACCATTCCCTAGAAACTAGTTAACTAGTTGGCATCTCCTCCAAAGTTAGTGTAGATAGTAGGTAAACCTACTACCAATAACTTTGGACTAGGCTGCCTTACTACCCTAACTAATAACTAAAAAATATAACTTATCCCACTAACAAAGGCGTCATAGTGAACATGAAGTGACCAAATTTTGTTCAACATAGGCATGTCATGATATAGGTATATGGCAATTTACAACTAGGAACTTATTGCTACTCTTGAGTTGGAAGACAAAATGCATCAACAAGTGAACCTTCAACATTCCCACCAGCATTTTTAACAACTAAAGTAATGCCTTCACCCATGTATACACAACCCTTCACCACTGAAACTCCTCCTGCTAGGGTACTATTTACCTTGTATTGCCACAATACTTTCCCAGTTGTAGCTTCTAATGCTAGAAGTGCACCTAATGGTGTTCCCAATGCCGCGGCAAACATAACTCCATTAGCAATAGTCACAGGTCCATATGCAAAGCTACCATTTGGTGCAGCAGTGGACCATAAGATGGTGCCATTATATACATCCATAGCTACCCACCCACCTCCAATCACAACTTCACTAGATGGAAGAAGTGTAAAATTCTTCTGGTTAGCATTAGCAATGTTTGTGTAAACCCGTTGGCTGTCAATTGCCAAACCAAAATTTGCTCCTCCAACACCTCCTCCAGGACCTGCAACCTGTTCAAGTTACAGAAAAAAAAGATATATCAAAACCCCTAGTTCATTTTGTAGGGGAGGTTCTCATACAAGTGGGTATTCCTAAGGGTGGGTCGCACAAGGCCGTTCCTGACTGATGGAGAACACATGAGTATGAGAACCTCCACTTACGTAAAAATTTCTTCTTTTTCTTTCCTTCATTCTTTGTTTCTTGTTTTTTTGAGTTTTCGTGATCTGCCCCATCAAAAAATCTTTCCATGGGAACATGGGAACATAGAAATATAGCAGGATCTCCCCCACCGCATAACTCCCTAGGATCTTCTGCTGGGGGAGATCCCTCAAAATACAAAGAGAAACAAAAAGAGAGGTTTTTACGGAAAAACCCAAATCACTTGGGCTCTATATCAAAAGAGACCAACATGGTGGACCAAAAAAACAAAAAACAAAAAACCTTTATGAAAATATTGGATTAATTTGTTTATTGTCAAAAAGGAGGATTGTTTGAAACAAGTTCCATGTCAAGAATTTCATGACCTTTCATTTGAATATTTAAAGGATTAATTAATGGTGAAATTGACCCTAGGGTATAATGGTATGTAATATACATATACAATAAGGAATGAACTTTTACCGTTGCCCACACAATGTGACCATCATCACGATCAAGAGCCCATATAAATCCATTCTTTTGTCCAACAATTGCCAAATCGTGCCTTGAATGCGGATGCACATTGTCATCCCAAATGGTATGTAGTGCGGGGGCTTCACCAAAGTCTGCATCAGTCCCTGGGATTGGTGGACAATTTGAGTTTTGAGGTTTTAAACAATAAAAATTCCAAGTATCATAACCACCCAAACTATGACTCCATCGTATTGTGCCATTCTCCAAGTCTAGTGCAAGGACAGATTCAGAATGATCATCTGGTTCAACGCACGGGTCTGGGACAATAGGATGCTTCTCTTTCAATCGATTCTGTTCACATTCTGTTACATTGTCAGGTGTTCGGTAAAGGTTTCCAGTGGCTATGAAAACAAGGTTTCTATGAATGTCAATGGAGGGGCTACTACCCCATACTGCAGCCCCAGCATACAATTTTTTGCTGCCATGATTGTAAGGTAACATAAGGATCCTCCATTTGATATCACCTGTAATGAGATCAATTCTCAAAAAACTTCCTTGAAAATAGCAACAATTCACAGAATTGATGCCCAAATCTTCTTCCAGAGATGATACACCTACAAAAAATGAGCTGCAATAATAATAATAATAATAATTATTATTAGGTGAAAAAATGAGTATCACCCAACATAATGTTAAACCCTTAAATGCCACCTACCCTTTGAAAAAAATTCAAAATCACTTTATTTATTGATGACCTTATATCACAAATGGTGAAGTGAAAATTAGAAGGTGTAGGGGTGAAAAAATAATAAAATAATTAAAAAGTAATAAAATAGAAGGTGTAAAAATTCTTTCATCTAGAATTTTGTATAAACCCCAAAATAAATAAATTGAGGGGAAAGTTTTACTTACCTTTTATAAGCAGTGCCAGACATTGTGATAACAGCAAGTGGATGGGGGTCCAATAAAGTGGACCAAACAAGGTCACCCGTCTTTCGATCCACAGCGAGCACTAGAGCAGGACCAAAAATGGCAACTAATAATAAATCCTTGGTAACAACAGGTGTTGTTCTTGAGAGTATTGCTATCGGGCTGTTTGTGATTTGTGTCAAATTTTTTTGCCATATAACATCTCCCGTTTTTGCACAAATTGCATACAAATTGCCATTGTAACTTGGAACGTATACTACCCCATTCCATACAGCTGGTGTAGCTGTGACACTATCGCCTGTGTAAAATCGCCAATGTGTTGTAAGTTTGGCAACCACTTTGGGGTTTATTTTGGTTTCATGATGAGCTTCACGTCTGTTTAGAATGCCCCCACCATGGTTTGGCCACTGAAACAACAATGCCACAAGTAAATAGTATTGTGAGAGATCAAGATTGTAATAATTCAATGTTTTATGGATATGTTCTCTTTTTCTTCTCTTTTGTCACAAGTTTGTGAAATACCATGGTTCCTAAAACATAGTCCCCTTTTCCACTGATTTTACTAGTGGGCTTGGAAGAAGGCCTGCTTTTTAAAATGGAAATTTTAACCCAAAAACAAAAACATCCAAATTTTGATTAAAGGAGGAAAGTGATGAGAGAGTTTCAAGAGTGCGGCATCATCACTTGCAGCTGCAAAGACTAGTGTTGTCATAGGATGCAAGAAGCATCACTTTAATGAATAGATCCTCTTTGATCTAGCCATGTTATCAAATGAATATCATATGTTTGTTCTAGGATTTCCAATTAGGTTAGCGGGATGTGGGGTTAGGTTCTTACTTTGGTTGAATGTGCATTATGGAGGGGTGTTGTTGCCTACATCCTTGTAGATTCATTTCATAAAGGTATTATCTTCATTCAACATTAGATTAAGCACTTCAAAGTTGGGATATGATAAGCAATAAGGTCTTATTAATGGATGCAACTTGTATTGTTTTTTTTGCCACAAAATTTCATACTGTTGTTAATTTTTATAAATTTTTTTTCTAAAATTCGAAAAAAAAATTCACCATATTTCCATATGGTTTAGGGTTTAGTAGGCAGCCAAATAATATAAACATATGAAAATAAATCCTTACATATTTTGTTAATAGACAAGTTTGGCAAAATCGGTTTATGGATGATTGCCACCTTGGTACATCACAAAATTGGAACAAAAAACTTGGACGCAAGCATAAGCTTTAACTTTTTGAGACCTAATAATTCAATAGCTACTTAGAAAGCCCTATAGCTAATTGCCCCTAGTTGATTACCTTACCTTGGAGTATAAGGCCATGGAAGGAAGAACACATTTGAGGCAAATTGGTTGAATTTTAGGTGTAGATAAGGGGAATGGAATCAGAACCAAAGACCCTTGGTTCTTGATGGCACTAGAACTAGACACAAGATTGGATGACACACAATCTTATTATGCCTCTTACTGTCCATTACATGCCCAGAGTCTGAACAACAAGACCCAATTTGTGTCTGGGCATCATCACATTTCCTATTTCACCTCTTCTATTAATTAGATGAGGTGCCTCCCAAGTTCATTTTATTTATTTATTTATTTTCTGCAACGAGCCAATTTGATTGGCACATCACTAAAAAAAATGAAACTATAGAGGCTCCCCAACATAGAAGGTTACATTTTGAAATACAGAGTTCCTCCCCTTTGGCCCACCATATCCATAGGTGAAAGGATGACAACATTTGCCAAAGCATATGGGATAAAAGTGAGGTGCTATGGAGAACATTTTGGGAACCCATTGGGAACTTAAAGGGAACGTATTGGGAACCAGGGAAATTGAAAACCCCTTCCCCCCCTTTCAAACTTAAAAGAAACTTTAAATGGTGACGAACTCAAGGCACCTTGAGTGCATGCTTGGGCCTTCCCATTGGCTGCATGAAATTTCTCTTCCCAAAAGAGTTCATCACCATTTTTGGCTTGAGCTCACACCCCTTGCAAAGAACACCCTACCCATTTATTCACCTGGGGTACTTATTTTCTGTTTCATATTAATTTGTTTGGGGTGCTTCGTAAGTCCAACTTTTTTGATATTGCGTAACAATCATTCATGAAAAATGATTGTATTGGTTTCAACCTATATATTCAAATATTATGTATAAAGCATGTTGATCATTGGACCACCATACAACTTCTCAATGTTTAGAAGTTGCATGTTCAAAAGTTGCATGGTGCTCCAATGATCAACATGCTTTATACATGATACTAGTTTGAACCCTGTGCCTAATGCACAGGTGTGTGTGTACTTGACGGTACATATTACAAAATTACAATTAACTACATTTCCAAAACCTCTTTATATGCGACATTCCGCATGTATCCCATTGGGACCCTCGCTGCCGAAAATCTTGATGTTTGCACTGCTTCTGACCCGTGAGATAGCAACATACAGCTGACCATGGGAATAAACCGGGAATAAATCGGGGACGGCAAATATATCCCAACGTTGTTCAACTTGTAAGTAAGTAGTAAGTTACTTATTTAGTAGGTATCAATCTGTTGAAAATTATTTCTTTGTTTTTGTATGTTGATAAGTTCTAGTATCCAAACCCCCTCCCTGTTCATAATGGTTAGGGTTTCTGGTGCAGCCAATTTTCACATGCATCATAATAATACCTTTGGCATCCAGCATATTATTATTATTGGCAGAATTGTTTTTCTGGGCAATCTGATCATTGCAATTACCAATTAAGTTTGTGTGCTAAAATGGCAACTGACATCCATTGCCATTATTATTATGGCAAATGCAAGCCTTGAAATTGCCAATATCTAATAAAAATGTGCTTAATGGCTGCTCGTTCTGGCATCCATTGAACTATAATAAAAAATTATGGCAATGTAAAAAGCATTGAAAATTTCCAATATTCTAAATAAATTTTTTTAAAAAATAGAAAAAAAAGCCCAACCCAACTCTTTCAGTTGTTGAGAAAGAGACAGGATGAGTGTACCTAAGTCCAAAAACCCCAAAGTAAAAAATTTAAAAAAAAATTTACAACACTATAATATATTATTCTCTTCCACGCCGCATCTGTATTCCACTCTTTCTTTGCCCTGTTGGAGTAAACAGACCATGACGGGACGGATGGATGACAGGACAGATGGATGAAATGATGCTTCATGACGTCCTTTACTATATGTAATTTGAATATATAAGTTGAAACTAATACAACCATTTTTCATGAATGATTGTTAAAAAAAATCAATAAAAAAATCTTAAGGTTTAAAAACTAGCATTCCATATTATCTGTCTTACAACTATTCATTGGGCAAGCGGAGTGGGAAGTTGGGAGAGTGATATTTCAATTATAGTTGAGAAGCTTGTTTGATGATGGTTTCAATTTGTGTCGTTGACCTTCAACATTGAAAGTCCTGTTAAGTAAAATTGAAAATTTAGACTAGAACTCAAGAAGATAATTGTTTGTTTCTTGACTTGACTTCCATGTATGGTTTTGTTTTTTTCATTCTCTTTTCCTCCAATAATACAAAAAGTCATTCAAACGCAATCTGCCATTTCAACAAAGTCAAAATCATGAAATACCAAACCAGTATTCGTATTGGCTGGTAATCAAGTTTCAGAAACCATTTCAACTACTGGAACTAGCAACTATGACACCCAACAAGTCAAAACATTTATATCAACCTATCATTAAATCTAAAAAAATTCTTAAATCTAAAATTAGGTGCTCACCACAGTTGCTACACAACAAAACTGAAACAAAATTGACTGCCATGCAGGACCCGGTTGGTAGGAAATCCCTCCAAAATTTAGACACTGGAAACATTCAAGTCTCTTTAAAATATGTAACCCAGCACCAGTTAACACCCCTTAACCATGAATGGTAAACTTGCACCTTGTTAGTACCAGATAAGTGTGTGTGTCCATTAATCTTGGGCCCCCTCACCCCGCCCAAATGGCTGCTAATTATGAATAGTCTCATTGAGATGCTCAATCCAACTGCCTCAAGGGATGATATGTAATATGTCCAACATACCTGAGAGTCATCAAATCCTTCAAATGCCATCACAACTTTGCAGCTGATGCATAATAACAATAACCATATAGTTTTTGCAACCATAGTGTCATCTTCCATCCTGCAACAGTGAGCAATAGCTTGAGTACAAGGTTGGGTTCAAGAACATGATTGTAACAACTTCCAACAACCGTTGATTAGCAAACCGAGAGCCACAGGCAATTCAAGGCCATCTTGTATGTTGTTGTAACATGTGGGTACGTCACCACTAGGCGGTGCTAGAGTTACTTTCATTAGCCAAGAGCATACCTGGGTAGAAATCCACATGATCGATTCATAAAAGAAATGAATGATGTTAATTTAGATCACTATCACACCTGACTATCTTTTACTTGTACTCATTTTCCAAACTACATACGTGACATCTTCATAGAATGAGATCCTACCAAATAACTTCCAACAGCAAGATCATGAACATAAGACGAACCACATATGCAATGACACATATATGAGAAACATCCAAACATCAAGCTAGCTACCTCTAGAGAAAGTATTGAAGAAGAAGAACTATAAAAATCTTCCCTTACACAAGAACATCTATATTCATAAGGGTATATGATGAATGACAGAACTCTTGCTGAAATTGAAAGATCAATCTGTAGAACTATTCCCTTAAACAAGAACATCCATAACAAGGGTATGTGAAAGAGAACGACGTGCATACACACCTCTTACTCAAACTGAAGGATTTGTGTGTATTTTGATAAGTTGGTATCCTGAAAATGTATGTATATCGTGCTACCTGGGTTCTTCACATGCCCATCAATTGCAAAAAACTCTAGTTGACTTCGGTGCAGTGTCATTCCATAATGCACATTTGCACTATATTGCCCACATTGCTTCCCAGGTTCAAAACATACATTTAGAACCAGCCAAGAGACTCGATTAGGTGAGTCACCCAGTATTGCCCAGGGTGCCATGGACCAATTGTGATTATTATTTTTTCGGTGGAAAAAATTGCCAATAGGCCACCAAGTTTTCTGAAAATGGAATAGTTCGTCCCTTGTTTTTGGGCTGTTTGGCTTGCCTGGACTTTGGCCCTTGGGTGTTGTTCCTTTTTCTCTCCCCTTTCTTGGGTGCTTTTCTTTTAATAAAGTTTGGCAGGGTTTCATCAATAGTGTGTCACAAATTTGCCTTTCTGGGAGAAAAATAATACTAAAAGGCGACAAAAAACTGTCTTTTCGGGGGAAGGGTGTCACCATGTTTAGTCACCTCACTTTTGGCACTTTCATGCTTGTGGGCATCTTTGAGGAGCAGTGCGCTTTAGATGCTTTAGATATTTTGAGCTTTGATCAAGCATTGTGCCTTCATTCTTGGCTTTGATTTTCGTGAGCATAGCGAAAATTGAAATACCTTTTTTCTTTTTTAGGGATTTGAGAAAAAGATGGATGATGCCATACACTTTGAGGGCTCATGTTAGGGCATCTCCAGCCACTGACTCTATTTGGGCCTACACAGTACTTATACCACATCTAAAAATGAGAAGACATAATAATGTTCCACCAAATTATAGGATAGAAAAATATCATCAATTATTGGATATTTGTTTTGTAATGGTGGATTGGCCTGAAGCAAGAAGCTCTTGGGTTTCCAACATTTTTTGTATTTTGCCTTCCCTTTGTAATTTTATTAAATCTCAACATTTCAAACAAAGAATTTGCTTATTATTGTCAAACTTGAAAATGTGTTACAATATTAAAAAGCCATCACAAGTCCAATCATTATCATTGGCCAACCAGAAGCAGTCATTTTTTTTTCCACGCACGTTTGAAAACTCCACCATCCGATGCCAAGTTTGCAGGACAAAATAATCCCTTTTCACACGCCATCGTGATGCAAATTTCATCCAAAGAAACCCTTTACACACGCCATCATGATGCAAATTTCATCCAAATTTTGGCAAGCAAATTGTTTTCTTGCTATCACTGGAGATGCTCTTATGCACATTTTGGGTGTGTGCCCATTACACACCCAAAACGTGGGCACTAAAAAACCTGTATTGGCAGCACCAACATGTGCTTGGGCATCATCACACACATCTTGATACTGCCTAAAATTAGGACCCATTACTGATTTTTAACATCTTCCCTTTGCTGACACTCTCTGGGAATCTGGGAAATGGGCCTTACCACTTGGAGGGCCTTTATGGAAAGAGAGACTCAAGGGGGACCCCAGTGATGTCACAAGGATATTTTTAGTTCTAAGCAACATTCCATGGCCATTTGTTGGAGCATGACTCCTCCTTTGTACTTTTTGTTCTCTGAGTAAAATGGATTAGCTTTTGCAATTCCCTCTTTCTCTCTCTCTCTCTTAATGTGGGGTGACCTTAAGTCGAGGACCAAAAAGTTGGTTACTTCTTGACTTCCACCCTTTGCTAACCCATCCCTTTGGTGAACAAGCACGTACCCTGGTATAATAGAAAAAATTAGTGTTGGGCAGTTAGTTTTTGGGAAGAACCTTCGGTTCTGGTTCAGTTTGTTTTCTTTCTTTTCAAAAAAGGGACTCAATTTTTATTCCAATTTTTTAATTTAGAGCGTGGGTTTCATTCTAGTTTTTTCTTATTTTCAGAATTAGGCCGATTTCAGTTCGTAGTTCCATAACCTTTGATTCTGAGTATCCTCCAGTTTTTACTTCCAAGACTCAAAACACCAAAATTTCACAACTAGGAAAACTTGAACTTTTATTCCAAAAAATAATATAAAAATACAAAAGGTTTGACAATGTCAAACTAATACAAAGTAATCAACTTTTAAATTTCTAAACTACATTGATAAGTTTCTTGAGGATTGTAACCACTTTTTCATTGTCATGTGATTTTATGTTTAGGGTTTCATCCAATTGTATCTACCACTTTAAAATATAGTTTCTTGTCATCCTTGAATTCAACCTTAGAGTATCTTGAAGTTTGTCCTAATTTTTCCCAAACACACTTTCTAATTTCACCATCAAATACCCCTCAAACAATCGCCAAAATTGTCCCAAGAAATAACCCTCTCAAAAAATCCCTTAATTTACCCCCTATTAACGTGAAATAGCCCCAAAGAAGCCTGATGTTAGACCCCAAAGAAACCCCAAAACAAACCCCACCCCCCATGCTTGCCCATTTATCCCCAAATTTTGCCATTCTTGTGCCCTCAACCCCCCTTCAAAAACCCCACTTCTTCCCCAATTTCACACCCCAATTCTTCTTTTTTTTCGTTGTGTTTTTTTAATGTTCATTTGCTTTCTTTATGTGGGTCTTTTCTTTTTCTGTATGTTCAGTTGAATTACTTTTGAGCTTCTCTTTTGATTTGTCTTTCCTTTTTTTTTCTTTTTTTTTTAATCTGTTTTTGTTTCCTTCTCTCCTTTAATCTGTTTTTGATGGAGGCCTTCCCCTTGCTGGGGCCATATCTTTCATCCCTTTGCCTCTCCCCCTCTTTTGCCCTTCATTAGTGTTGTCTTGTACCTTGCCTTTCTTCAAGTTTTCAATAGTGATTTTTCATGCCTCTCTTCTTTCCTTTTTCAAGTCTTGAATTTAATTTTAATTCTCCCTTTTCCATCTTGTGTAGTTGGAGCTCATAAGGTCCATGATTTAGCTAATCCATTATCAACTTTTCATAGTAGGAGTTGAACCTTTCCTTAGCAAAACATCCCCTATTTTGGTTATGGGGCCCTATTCATGGGTCAAAGCATGGCCATCTAACAACATGATCCACTAGAAGAAAAACTTTAAATTGCAACTACATTATCCAACTATTTTTTAATTGTAAGTCGCACTTTGTAATTTAAAAAAATTAGTTGTGTAAAACTAGTCACAAGTGCTAATTAATCACAAATAGTCGCAACATTATGATGACATCATTAATTCATGGATTCACATGAAAGATCTTTATTCAGTTTCATTTAATGTATAGAATGTTTCATATGTATGACCATTTGTGACTAATTTGCAATTATTTTGATGTCAACCAATTTTTTTTCACTTAGAATTCCTTAATATTGACACATGGTGACATTTGAATGCATTATATATATATATATATATATATATATTATAATTGAGAAATAAAGGAGATCCAATCTAATCCATTAGATTCATATGTTTGGATAGTTACTTGTGGCACAATACAAATATGTCACATGGCACATTAAATTAAACTTACACTAAATCAATAAAATTAACAATTAAATAAGCATGTAAGTAGGTCAAATTAAGTACCCACTTACCTACCTATCTAAGTAGATAGGCAACTAAGTAGGTTAGGGAAGTAAGTAACGTAGGACAATGCATAAACATTTTTCATTTGATTTTGGGTTAAGCTTTTCCATTTGGTCATCCCAAATGGCACAAGTTTTTTGCTTTGATATTGTTAGATCATAGACTTTTTTTATATAGTTTTCATTATGGGAGTGGAGAACAAATAATATGGGATAAGTTTTGAATTTACAATGTAGTTACAAACTAGGTTACAACTAAAAAGTTTTCCTCATATCTTTGGTTATCACTTTTGGATTTGTAATTGAAATAACTAATTAGCTATCTAATTATGTAATAAATAATTATTTCATATCCACAAAATATTAATTATATATAATATCTATGCATTATCACCCACTTAAAGCACTAATAACTTATAAACTAGCTAACTAATTACTTACAAGTTCTCAAAACATAATTAATTAATTAATTAATAGATAAATAAAATATTAATTAGTTAATAAACATCAATTATAAATTATAAATATTTTTTAAATCTGGAAATATAGGTTATAAATTATGCAATTATTTTTATTAATGTATAATTATTTTAATGACAATAC
>Ga0116229_10008102_pt1 | contig 16432 bp, 14 predicted proteins | sample S1TSphgellanicum_3_FD_87313 | JGI IMG/M metagenome (GOLD analysis project Ga0116229, IMG submission 87313) | Host-associated microbial communities from peat moss isolated from Minnesota, USA - S1T2_Fc - Sphagnum magellanicum MG | ecosystem: Host-associated > Plants > Peat moss > Unclassified...
AGGGTAATCCGCAGCCCGGCGGGCCCGGTCTGCTCGATATTGTAGGGCGGGTAGCCGTCCGACGAGGATTTGCTGGCCCGTTCCAGCATTTGTTCGAGATGATCGAACCCCAGGAAGAGCGGGGACGTGAAGACGCGGGTCGACATGGTCAATGCCTCCTCGGGTGAGCGGGGCGCGCGGTTTTCAGGGCCCTGGCGGCACCCTGCGTAGAGGCAGAGTTCGGTATAGGCGGGTGCAATTGCAAGCATTTTCGCACGGCGCGGGTCGGGCGGGGGTTCACCTTTCCGCGTGCGCGTCCCGCTTTGACCTCTGCCCTGGCGTTTGCCGTTCCGCGTGGGTAGATGCAGCGTATGACTGAAACCGAGGCAGCGGCGGCGCTGCTGCCGATCCTGATCGCGCCGCACAAGACCCTGAAGACGAAAGCCCGCCGCGTGGTGGACGCGGACATGGACCGCGTACGGCTGCTGGTGCCGCGCATGTTCGCGTCGATGTACAAGGCGCCCGGGATCGGCCTGGCGGCGCCGCAAGTGGATGTCGCCCTGCGCCTGGCGGTGATCGACCTGCAGCCGGATGACGTGCGGCAGCCCTTCGTGATGATCAATCCGGAGGTCGTGCGCGTCAGCGAGGAATGGGCGTCGCGCGAGGAAGGCTGCCTGTCGCTACCGGGGCAATATGCCGAGGTCAGCCGGCCGGCCGCGGTGCGGGTGGGATTTTCGGATGTGAATGGCAAGCACCATGAGATCGATGCGGAGGGATTGCTGGCGGCATGCCTGCAACATGAGATCGACCATCTCGACGGGGTGCTGTTCGTCGATCATCTGTCCATATTGAAGCGCAATATGCTGCTGCGGCGGCTGGCGAAGGCGCAGAAGCAGAAGGCGCTGGCGTGATGGCGCGTGGGAGGTGGGCTGAAACCCACCCAACACACACCAGCTCGCGCGGCACCAAACAGATAAGAGTTTTTTGGTTCTTTTTTTTAAAAAAGAACATAGTTTCTTGAGGCTTGCCTTTCTCGGCAGCCCAGACTTCGCGGTCCCGGCCCTGCACGCGCTGCGTGACGCCGGTCATGACATTGCCTGCGTCTACAGCCAGCCGCCGCGCCCGGCGGGGCGCCGCAACGCCTTGACCCCGACGGCGGTGCATGCGGCGGCGGACGCGATGGGGCTCATGGTGCGCACGCCGGCGCGGGTCAGGCGGGACGCGGCGGAACATGACGCGTTCGCAGCGTTGTCTCTGGATGCAGCGGTGGTGGTGGCTTACGGGCTGATCCTGCCGGCGCCGATGCTGGCGGCACCGCGGCGCGGCTGCCTCAATATCCATGCGAGCCTGCTGCCGCGGTGGCGCGGGGCGGCGCCGATCCAGGCGGCGATCCTGGCGGGTGACCGCGAGAGCGGCGTGACGATCATGCGCATGGATGAGGGGCTGGATACCGGACCGATGCTGCTGCGCGGGACGGTGCCGATCACGGATCGGATGACCACGCCGGACTTGCATGATGCGCTGTCGGCGCTTGGGGCGCGGCTGATCGTGCAGGCGCTGGCCGATATGCCGCCCGCCGTGCCGCAACCGGACGAGGGGGCGACCTATGCGGCGAAGCTGAGCCGGGCTGATGGCCGGATCGATTGGGGCCGCGACGCGGCTTCGCTGGACCGGCAGGTGCGCGCGCTCAATCCGTGGCCCGGCACGTTCGGGCAGCTCGGCGCCGAGATGATCAAAATTCTGGCGGCGCATCCGGTTGCGGGATCGGGCGTGGCGGGGACCATTCTCGATCCGGATTTGACCGTCGCCTGCGGCGCGGGCGCGCTGCGGCTGGATCGTGTGCAGCGGCCGGGGCGGCCCGCCATGTCGGGCGGCGAGCTGCTGCGCGGCATACCGGACGGCGTGCGTCAGACATTCTCGTGACCCGGTTTGCGCTGCTGGTGGAATATGACGGCGCCGGCTTTGTCGGCTGGCAGCGCCAGGCGGATCGCGTGTCGATCCAGGCGGTGCTGGAGGACGCGGCGGCACATCTAGCGGGCGTGCCGGTGACCAGCGTGGTGGCCGGACGCACCGATGCCGGCGTGCACGCGATCGGGCAGGTGGCGCATATCGACCTGGCGCGCGACATCACGCCGGGCAAGCTGGTGCAGGCGCTGAATTTCCACATGAAGCCGCATCGTGTGTCGGTCGTCCGCGCGGCCATCGTGCCGGACGATTGGAGCGCGCGGTTTTCCGCGGTGCAGCGGGTATATCGCTACGTCATTCTCAACCGCGCCGCCCGGCCGGCGCTGGAGGCGGGGCGCGTGTGGCACCTGCCCTATCGGCTGGACGTGGGCGCCATGCAGGCGGCGGCGCGGCATTTGCTCGGCCGGCACGATTTCTCCAGTTTTCGCGCGGCGAGTTGCCAGGCGAAGTCGCCGGTGCGGACGCTGGATCGGCTGGACGTGGAACGCGATGGCGACCGGGTGCTGGTGCATGCCGAGGCGCGCAGCTTTCTACATCACCAGGTGCGCAACATGGTGGGCACGCTGAAGCTGGTGGGTGACGGGAAATGGGCGCCCGCGCGTGTGGCGCACGCGCTGGCGGCGGTGGATCGGGCCGCGGCGGGGCCGACCGCGCCGCCGGATGGGTTGTATTTAGAGCAAGTTAAGTATGACGCAGGAAGTGTTCTTTTTTGAAAAAAAGAACCAAACAACTTTTGCTATTTGGCGTACGCTCTCCACCGGCCGTGTACGCCAAAGGGTAAAAGTTTTTTGGTTCTTTTTTTCAAAAAAGAACACTCACTTTAGGATTTCCGCCAATGCGGCGGCACTACGGCCATTGGCAATGGTCGCTGACAGCGCATCGAAATGAACGCCATCGACGCGCGCGAATGCGTGGTCGGCGCCGGGATAGGTGTACGTCTCCACCAGCGCGTTGCCGGCGGTGGCGGCGGTGATTTTTGCCTGCGCCTCTGGCGGCACGAACTTGTCCTCGGCGGCGATATGCACGACCAGCTTGTGCGTCACGTTCGGCAATTCGCCGAGCAGCCCGTCCAGGCCGACGCCGTAATAGGAAATATTCACGTCGGCGTCGGAGCGCGTCGCCATCATGAAGGCCAGGCGGCCGCCGAGGCAGTAGCCCATGGTGCCGGCGCGGCCGTTGGTGCCGGGCAGCGTGCGGGCGAACGCCAGCGTCGCGGTGAGGTCCTCGATGCCCTTGTCCTGGTTGAACGCGTTCATCAGCGCGAACGCCTTCTGCCACTCGGCTTCGGTCTTGTCGGTGATGTCGACGCCAGGTTCGAGCCGCCAGAACAGGTCCGGCGCGATGGCGAAGAAGCCGAGTGCCGCGACCTGCGCCGCGGTGGCGCGCAGCGCGTCGTTGACGCCGAAAATCTCCTGGATCAGCACCACGGCGCCGGCGGGCTTGGCGGCGGGCTCCAGCACGAACGCGTCGAACGTGCCGCTGCCGTCGGTGGCGGAAATTTTGACGTGAGCCATCGGTCCGGGCGTCTCCAAGTGTGGCGGCCGGTGTTTAGCGCCGTTTGGGCAAGGATGGAAAGCGCGCGGGCCTAGCCCGTGATGCTCAGCAAATCGATTGTTTTGGCGATCCGGCGCGCGCGGGTGTCGGGCTTTTTCGCCTCGGCGATCCAGGTGAGGTACTCCGCGCGATGCGACGGCGGCAACGCGTTGAAGCGGGCTTGGGCGTTCGGCGCGGCGCTCAGCGCCTCGCGGAGATCATCCGGGACGGTTGTGGTTTGATCGCTCATTCCGAGTCTGGTTCCGAGCCTGGTTCCGAGTCTGGCCGTTATTGCTACGGCATCGTAGCATCCTTTGGTGACGGCGCAACTGCTGGTTGACGGCATGCAACCTGGCGCAGCGTATGGCCCGTTATGCGAGAGATGTGTCTGGCTGGGCGTGCGTGGAGGCTGGAAGCGGGACGGATCCCGCTGCGCTCTTCCGCCCTACGATGATGGTTTTGACAGGGACTTGACGAGCGCGGTGACGACGCGGCGCGGGGTGAAGCGGACGCTTTGCGCCATCGCCCAGTTCAGCGCGCCGGGAATGGCAACACGCTGGCCGCGTTGCAGGGCGCGGTAGCCAAATTCGGCGACGGAGGCGGCGCTCGGCAGATTTTTGCCTTTGACCAGACCCGAGGCATTCATGTTCGCCTTGTCCTGAAAGCCGGACGCGGTCGGGCCGGGGCAGAGTGCCGTGACGGTGACGCCAGTGCCTTCCAGTTCGGCGGCGAGCGCCTCGGAAAAGCTCAGGACAAACGCCTTGGTGGCGTAATAAACCGCCATGTAGGGGCCGGGCTGAAATGCGGCGGTGGAGGCGACGTTGAGGATCTTGCCGCGCACCGCGACGAGATCTGGCAGAAATAATTTGGTCAGCACGACGACACTGATCATGTTCACTTGCATCATGGCCAGGTCGCCGGCCAATGCGGTGTCCGCAAAAAAACCGAAAGCGCCGAAGCCGGCGTTGTTCACCAATGCCGAAATGACCAGGCCCCGCTTGCTGATCTGCGCATGCAGGCCGGTGGCACCCGCTTGCGTCTCGAGGTCGGCGGCGATGACCGTTGCGCTGATGGCGTGGCGCTGCCGAAGGTCGGCGGCGAGCGCTTCCAGTTCGGCGATGCGGCGGGCGGTGAGCACCAGATGATAGCCGCCGGCGGCAAAACGCTCCGCCAGCGCGCGGCCAATGCCGGACGATGCCCCGGTAATCAGCGCGGTCTTGGTCAGATCAATGGACTCGGCCATGGTCGGGCTCCTTATTGGTTTAAACTGACGAACATTCGGGTGATCGTACGCGCGCAATCCCGACGTCTCATGTGCACGAAATCTCGGCCTGCTCGACGCGCCGGCGCAGGTCGGCCAATGCGGTGTCTAGCGTGCGCGCACGGCAAGGCAGAGGAAGAAGTGTTCTTTTTTGAAAAAAAGAACCAAAAAACTTTTGTCTGTTTGGATCCGCGCAAGACGACGCAGAAGACGACCGAGTTTACCAGAGCGCAGGAGCAAAAGTTTTTTGGTTCTTTTTTTCAAAAAATAACACTTCTTCCTTTTCACGCCCTGCCGCCCGCCTTCCAGTCGCGGAAAAAATGCCCTACCGCACCAGGCGGGCATTGAGGGACACCGGAATCCATGGCGGTAGGCATGCGGGCGGGACGCCCCTCGGCGCGGCTGCGCGCGCTGTTCTGGCTAGTGGGCGGCACGGCGCTGGTGCTGCTGTCGATTGCGTTCGCCGATCGCCCGGTCTCCACCTGGTCGCACGCCGTGCTGCACCGGCCGGCATTTGCGGTGGCGATCACCAAGCTGGCCGGCTTCAATGACCTGGCGATCGCAGCCCTGATCGTGCTGCTGGCGGTTGGCGTCGCACGGCTGGTCCGCGGACCGCTCGGCGCCGGATGGCGCACCGCGGGCGGCGCGGCGGTGGCGACCATGCTCGCCGCGCTCGCGATCCTGGGGCTCAAATATGGCTTTGGCCGCGAGTGGCCGGAGACCTGGACGCACGGCAATCCGTCCTGGATCAAGGACCACGCCTACGGGTTCCTGCCGTTTCATGGCGGCGAGGGATTCGAGAGTTTTCCGTCCGGCCACACCGCGCGCGTCACCGCGCCGTTCGCGGTGCTGTGGCACCGGCTGCCGCGCCTGCGCGCGCTATGGGCATTGCCGACGTTGATTATGACGGCGGCGCTGGTGGCTGCGGATTTTCATTTTCTGGGCGATTGTATCGGCGGAGCGTTCGTGGGGATCGCCTGCGCGGCGGCGGTGTTGGTTTACCTATGAGAAATGTTGACGCGTGCCACGATCGGGGAGCGCACCATTAAACACGGTTTGATGCTCGGGCAGACTTACGGCGCCGACAGCACCAGCAGCATTTCCGGCACGGTGACGCATACGGTGACCGTCAGTGGCGGCGAAAAGCTGACGATTACCGATACCGGCGCTATCGAGCCCGCCGCTACCACGATCGGTGTGGTGATCGACGCAGGCGGGACCGCCATCAACCACGGCAGCATCTTCGGCGGCAGCGGATCCGGCTACGATGCGAACTACAATGGATACAACAATGCAGGCATCGGCGTAGCTCTGAACGGCGGCACGCTGGTGAATGCGGGGACCATCGCCGGCGGCGCGGGTGCGAACAGCGGCGGTGGCGGGGCTGGCGACGGCAGTGGCGGCAACGGCTCCTATGGCGTCGACATCATTGGCGGCATGCTTGGAAATAGCGGTACGATCGCCGGCGGCTCAGCCGGCGTTCCGACCGGCTACGGTAGCGGCGGTAGTGGCGGCACCGGCGTCATTTTGAGCGGCGGGGGCACCGTATTGAACACGGGCGACATCGCTGGCGCCAAGGGGGAATCGGCCCTCTACGGCGCCGAAGTGGATAGCTCGTCCCACGGTGGCAGCGGCGGCTACGGCGTCATTGTCAACGGCGGCCGGCTGGAAAATAGCGGCACGATCGCCGGCGGAAGCGGCGGGACTGGAGCAGAATACGGTGCCGGCGGGAGCGGCGGTATCGGCGTCGTTCTGATCGGCGGGATGCTGCAAAATACCGGCTCAATCGCGGGCGGTGATGCAGGATCCGGCTACAGCGATGGCTCGTACGGATTTGGGGTCCTCGTAAGCGGCGGAACGCTGGTCAACGCCGGCACGATTTCGGGCGGCGGCGGCGGCGATGCGGTGGTGTTTGACAAAACAGCCGCCACGCTCGTGGTGGACCCAGGGGCGGTGTTCAACGGCGTGGTTCAAGCGTATTTGGGCGGGAATGACGCGCTGGACCTCGCCCGCGGCGCGCATGCGGGCACGCTAAGCGGGCTGGGCAGCGCATTCGTTGATTTCGCTACCGTGACGGTCGAGCAAGGCGCCGACTGGGTGCTGACCGGCGCCAGCGCGACGTTACCCGGCAGCGTGCTGGAAGTGGCGGGGGTGCTGACCGTGGATGCGGGCGCTGGCGATAGCGACCAGTTCGGCAGCGTGGTAAAGGACAGCGGGCGGCTGGTTGCCGGTAGCGGCACCGTGACGCTGGCGGGCGCCGTCGGCGGCGACGGCGTGCTGGCCGCCGACGGCGGCGCTACGCTGACGCTGGCGGGCGCCGGCAGCGCTTTCACCGGCGCACTGACCGGCGGCGGCACGATCGACATCGCAGCCGACACGAAATTATCCAAAGGCGCCAGCCTGTCGGCAAACAAGGTGATCGTGACCGCCGCGCTCAGCCTCGGCAACGCGACATCCCTGACCAACGGCGCGGGCCACGAATTGGCCATTGACGCGGCGTCCGGAAAAACGCTGGCAGTCCGCGGCGCAACGGGCGATGTGCTGACCAATGACGGCAGCCTGGTAGCGAACGGGCCCGGCATGGCGAGTCTCGCCGTGACGCTGGTTAACAACCGCTGCGTCGTTGCCCAGGCGGGCACATTGACGTTCCTTGAGGTGGTGGCCAATAACGGTACCATCACCGCGGCGGGCGGCGTTATATCGTTTGCCGCCGCTGTTGCCGATACCGGCGTGCTCGGGATCGGCGCTGCCGGCACATTGTCATTGCTGGACGGCGCGGCGGCCGGGCAGGACGCGATGTTCCTCGGCAGCGGCGGGGTGCTGGAGCTAAGCCACGCCAACGCGTTCCTGGGCACGATCATTGATTTCGGCGCCGGCGACCGGATCGATCTCGCGGGTATCGAGGCGACCAGCTATGGATTTGCCGACGGCGTGCTGACGGTGAAGGAGGATGGCACCAAAGTCGCCAGCCTGCATTTCAGCGGACATTATACGCAGCCAGACTTCGTGCTGGGCACGGACGGCCATGGCGGCACGACGGTGACATTTGGGTAAGCAACGAACCCGGTCTGGTCTTTTTTGCGAAACTGGAACGCTGGTTCCCGCCTAAATGTAATGCTCATCTAACGGCTTGAAGCCGTTGAACCCATTTGTCGCATACGTCGTGACATACGCGCCGGTGGAATGAAAGCGCACGCGGTCGCCGGCCTGCAACGCCAGCGGCAGGCGGTTGTTGCTCTTTTCGTACAGCGTATCGAAACTGTCGCAGGTGGGGCCGGCGATGATCACCGGGCCGGTGGCGCCGCCGTCATGCGGCGTGCTGATGACGTAGCGCGTGCTCTCGTCCATCGTTTCGTTCAGGCCGCCATACACGCCGATATCGAGATACACCCAGCGCATCGGATCGGTCTTGCTGCGATGGCTCACCAGCACAACCTCGCTTTCCAGCATGGCGGCGTCGCCGACCAGCGCGCGGCCGGGCTCCAGGATCACCTCCGGCAGATCATTGCCGAAATGGTAGGTCAGCGCGCGGTCGATGGCGTGGCCGAAGGCGGCGATCGGCGGCACCTCGTCCTGGTAATGGCTCGGGAAGCCGCCGCCGAGATTGATCATGCGCAGCTTGATGCCCTCCTGCTCCAGCGCATCGAACAGCATCGCCACCTGGCCAATAGCGGATTCGTAGGCTTCCGGGCCGGTCTGCTGGCTGCCGGCGTGGAACGACAGGCCGTACGGCACGAGGCCCAGGTCGGCGGCACGCGCCATCAGCTCCAGCGCCATGTCGGTGCCGGTGCCGAATTTGCGCGCGAGCGGGAAAATTGCCCCCTCGGTCGCGACCACCAGTCGGCAGAATACCCGCGCACCGGGCGCGTGTTCGGCGATCTTATCCAGCTCCTCGGGGCTGTCGAACACGAACAGGTCGATGCCGGCCGCATGGGCGCGGCGGATGGCGGCGGCCTTCTTGATCGTATTGCCGAAGCTGATCCGCGCCGGCGGGGCGCCGGCCGCCAGGCACATTTCGATCTCCTCCCAGCTCGCGGCGTCGAAGCCGCAGCCGAGCTGCACCAGGCGCTCCAGGATCGGCCGGCCAGGGTTGGCCTTCAGCGCGTAGAATATCCGCGCCGCGGGAAAGGCGGCGCGCATGTCCAGATAATTCTGTTCGACCTTGGCCAGGTCGACGACGACGCAGGGCGTCGGCAAAACATGGCTGTCCAGGAATTGCGCGATTTTCTCGGTCATAGCGGGGCTCTAGCCGAGTGCCGACAAGCTGTCTAGGCAGGTAAAAAGGACGTTTTCTTTTTTGAAAAAAAGAACCAAAAAACTTTTATCTCTTGGTCCGACGCAAGGACGACCCGATGATGCGCGCGCCGAGGCAGGCGCAGGAGCAAAAGTTTTTTGGTTCTTTTCTTCAAAAAAGAACACTTCTTCTCCGTGCTTCGTGGCGCGGCGCACGAAGTGATCACCGACCGCGTCTCACTGGCCGCGGCCGGCTGCGCGTTCTACGCGACGCTGGCGCTGTTTCCGGCGATATCGATGATCGTCGCCATCTACGGCCTGCTGTTCGACCTCGCCACCGTCGAGCCGCAGCTGAAATATCTGCGCGTTCTGCTGCCGCCCGAGGCGTTTGCGCTGATCGCCATGCGCGTGCGGTCGCTGGTGTCGATGCCGCCGGCCACGCTCACGTTCAACCTCGCCATCAGCACGGTGGTGGCGCTGTGGTCGTCGGCGACCGGCACCAAGTCGATCCTGGGCGCGCTGAACCTGGCCTATGACGTGCGCGAGCAGCGCGGCTTCGTGCGCTACCAGGGCACCGCGTTCCTGCTGACGCTGGGCGGCATCCTGACCGCGACGACGGGTCTGGCGATGCTGTTGCTGGTACCGGCGGCGGAGGCCTTCGTGGGCCTGAAGGCGATCAGTTTTCGCACCGCGGCGTTCAGCGGGCGGGCGACGCTGGCAGCGTTGGTGCTGCTGTCGATTTGCCTGCTGTACCGGTTCGGGCCGTCACGCCCACAGGCGATGCGGCGGGCGATCCTGCCGGGTGCCGTGGCGGCCACGCTGGTATGGCTCGGCGCGTCGACCTTGTTCTCATGGTATGTCGGGCATCTGGCCAGCTACGACGCGACCTATGGGCCGCTGGGCGCCGTGGTGGGACTGATGATGTGGTTCTACGTGTCCGCGTTCTGCGTGCTGGCCGGGGCGGAAATCAATGCCGCTTATGAACGGCAGCGTGGCGGCGATGGTGGGCCGGCACGGGCTTAGCGGCTTCGTCCGACGGATCGGGCGCTTCGGCCACCTCGGTCGCTTCAGCCTCACCGGCCACCGCGGTGATGGTGACGCGGGCGACGCCGCGCTGATGGATGCCAAGGGCCAGGGCGGCGCCTTCCGACAAATCGATGCAGCGCACGCCATGCGGCGGCTCGCGGTCATTCACCTTGACCACCACGGAGCGGCCGCTGGCCTGATCGGTGACCCGCACCACGGTGCCAAGCCGCAGGCTGCGGTGGGCGGCGGTCATGCTGGCGGGATTGAAGCGCTCGCCGCTGGCGGTGATGTTGTGGGAGTGTTGACGGTGATACCAGGTGGCCTCGCCGACCTCGATGACCCGTTCGGCGGGTGGGTTGCTGACGGAAGCGACCAGGCTGGGGCCGGGGACCGGGCCGGTATTTGCTGCGAGCGCGCCGGCAAGCGAGTGGGCGATCAGAGCCGTTTTGACGAGCATTTTTCCTCTCTGCCGAAGCCGTCGGCGGGGTCTGCGCGTATCACGTAAGCGTGAGTCTGGACGTGATAGAGGACCAGCCGGGGCACCTTGGCAAGCAAAAAAATCATAAAACCTGGGCCGGATGCAGAAACCCTTGGAATGTCTGGACAATGTCCGCACTATTGAGGCGAGCTAGACAGTATTCCGGCGCGCGGCACGCGATTACGCAATCAAAACAGTGCCTCTGTACTGGCGCTCGACACGTCTCGGTTGCGATCCCGTAATCGCTATACGAGACAGTGCTGCATATATTTCAGCCTCTTTCAACGAAGACTTCCGGCGTGCTTGGCGCACTGCAAAAATGAAGTATCTGCAATGCGATAGCGCCACGTCTGAAGAGGCGATGTCAGCGCGTGCCGAGTAGGCAACTATGCCGGTTCACGATCCGTATCGGGGAGATTTCCATTTCGCGTTTGGCCGAATGCAACCGCGGATTGTGCAACCAGGCTCGTAAATCGCAGGGCACCACATACGCCGGTTGGGTGGCGCGCACGCTCAGGAATGGCGCGTGCGGTGAAGCCGATGCGCAAAAGTTTTTTGCTTCTTTTTTCAAAAAAGAAGACTTCCTTTCTTAGTCGGCCCCGCTCAGCTTCTCCGCCAACCGAGGCACACGCCGCCGCCGTTGCGGCGCCAGCGCGTGCTGGAGCTTATCCAGATACAGATAGATCACCGGCGTGGTGTAGAGCGTCAGCGCCTGGCTCAGCAGCAGGCCGCCGACCATCGCGTAGCCCAAAGGCTGGCGCAGTTCGGAGCCGGCGCCGCGGCCCAGCATCAGCGGCAGGCCGGACAGCAGCGCCGCCGCGGTGGTCATCATGATCGGGCGGAAGCGCAGCAGGCACGCCTCGCGGATCGCATCCAGCGGCGCCAGACCACGGTCGCGTTCGGCATGGATGGCGAAATCCACCATCATGATGCCGTTCTTCTTGACGATGCCGATCAGCAAAATCATGCCGATCAGCGCAATGACTGACAGGTCGCGCCCGGCCGCCATCAGCATCACCAGCGCGCCGACGCCGGCGGACGGCAGCGTCGACAGGATCGTCAGCGGCAGGATGTAGCTTTCGTAGAGAATGCCAAGGATGATGTAGACCGCGATCAGCGCCGCCGCGATCAGATAAGGCTCGCTGGCGAGCGAACTCTGGAACGCCGCGGCATTGCCCTGGAAGGTGCCCTGCAACGCCGCGGGCACGCCGAGCTGCCGGTTCAGCGCCAGGATCTGGGTCACCGCGTCGCCGAGCGAGGCGCCATCGGCCAGGTTGAAACTGATCGTCACCGCCGGGAACTGCGACTGGTGGTTCACCGCCAGCGGCGTCACCGGCACGGTGGAGACATGCACCAGCGTGGAGAGCGGCACCGCGGTGCCGTTGCTGGCATGCACATACAGGCTGCGCAGCGTGCCGACCGCGCCCTCCAGGTCCGGCCGCACGCCCAGCACCACCCAGTAGGAGTTCACCTGGGTAAAATACTGCACGATCTGGCGCTGGCCGAACGCGTCATACAGCGTGTCGTCGATCTGCTGCGGCTGGATGCCGAAGCGCGCGGCGGCATCGCGATCGATCACCAGCGTCGCCGTGGTGCCGGCATTCTGCTGGTCGGTGGCGACATCGCGCACTTCCTTCATGCCGCGGATCTTGTCCAGCAGCCGGGGCGCCCAGACGTTCAATTCGGCCGGGTCCGCGTCCTGCAGCGTGTATTGATACTGCGTGCGCGACAGGCGGCCGCCGACCGTGATGTCCTGCGCCGGCTGCATGTAGAAATTCATACCTTCGACTGCCTGCGCCTTGCGTGACAGGCGGGCGATCACGTCCATGATCGGCTCCCGCTCGCCCCACGGCTTCAGGTTGATGAAGATGCGGCCGTTATTGGCGGTCTGGCCGTTATTGCCGGCGCCGGCGAGTGAGGCGAAGGTGGCGACGGCGGGATCGTTACGCACGATCTCGTTCATCTGCGCCTGCCGCTTTTCCATCGCCGCGTAGCTGATATCCTGGTTGGCTTCGGTGATGCCGAGGATCAGGCCGATATCCTGGGTCGGGAAAAACCCTTTCGGGATCATGACGAACAACACGCCCGTGACGGCCAGGGTTGCGATGAAGACGGTGAGCGTGACGCCGCGGAAACGCAGCGCCATTTCCAGCGTGCGTGCGTAGAAACTCAGCATGGCGTCGAAGCCGGCCTCGATCACGCGGTAGGCACGGCCATGCGTGCCGTGATGCTGGCGCAGGAAGCGCGCGCACATCATCGGCGTGAGCGTCAGCGACACGAAGGCGGAGATCACCACCGTCAGCGACACCACCATGGCGAATTCGCGGAACAGCCGGCCGACGATGCCGCCCATCAGCAGCAGCGGAATGAACACCGCGATCAGCGACACGCTGATCGACACGATGGTGAACCCGATTTCGCCCGCGCCTTTCAGCGCCGCCTCCATCGGCCGCATGCCGTCCTCGATATGGCGGTAGATGTTTTCCAGCATGACGATCGCGTCATCGACCACGAAGCCGACCGCGATGGTCATGCCCATCAGCGACAGGTTGTCCAGGCTGTAGCCGAGCATGTACATCGCGGCGAAGGTGCCGACGAGCGCGAGCGGCACCGTGACGCTGGGGATGATGGTGGCCCACAGGCTGCGCAGGAACAGACAGATCACCATCACCACCAGCGCGATCGACAGCGCCAGCGTGAATTGCACGTCCTGCACCGAGGCGCGGATGGTCTGCGTGCGGTCCACCACGGTCAGCACATGCACGTTCGGCGGAATGCTGAGCTCGAGCCGCGGCAGCGCCTGCTTGATGCGCTCGACGGTGGAAATGACGTTGGCGCCGGGCTGCTTGAAGATGATCAGCAGGATGCCCTTGTGGCCGTTCTGCCAGGCGACCAGTTCGCGGTTCTGCGGGCCGCGCGTGGCGCTGCCGATGTCGCGCACGCGCACCGGCGCGCCGTTGCGCCAGGCCAGGATCAGGTTGCCATACGGGTCCGGCTCGGTCAGCTGGTCGTTGGCCTGCACGGTCAGCGACTGGTGCGGACCATCGATGCTGCCCTTGGGGCTGTTGACCGTCGCCTCGGTCAGCGTGTTGCGGACATCCTCGATCGTCATGCCCATGGCGGCGAGTTTCGCCGGATCGACATCGATGCGGATCGCCGGCTTCTGCTGGCCGCCGATGGCGACCTGGCTGACGCCGGAAATCTGTGACAGCTGCTGGCTCAGGATGTTCTCGGCGTAATCGTCCACCTGGGTCAGCGGCGCGTCGTCGCTCTGCACCGCGAGCAGGAAGATCGGGCTGTCGGCCGGGTTGACCTTGCGCAGGGTGGGCTGGCTGGGCAGGTTTTTCGGCAACTGGCCGGCGGCGGCGTTGATCGCCTCCAGCACATCGGTGGAAGCGGCGTCGACATTGCGGTCGAGGTCGAATTGCAGCGTGACCGCGCTGGTGCCGAGCACGTTGGTGCTGGTCATTTGCGCGAGGCCCGGGATCTGGCTGAACTGGGTTTCCAGCGGCATGGCGACCGAGCTCGCCATAATATCCGGGCTGGCGCCGGGATAGGTCGCGGTGACGGTAATGGTCGGGAACTCGACCGCCGGCAGCGGGGCGACCGGCAGCAGCGGGTAACAGGCAATGCCGACCAGGAAGATCGCCGCCATCAGCAGCGAGGTGCCGATCGGGCGCTGGATGAACGGGGTGGAGACGCTCATGTCGGCTGCACTTTGCAAGTGAGGAAAAAGGAAGACTCTTCTATTTTGAAAAAAAGAAGCAAGAAACTTTTGCTCCTGGCGGCCGGCATCGGGTTCCACCAGGGAACCCGGATGCTGCCCGCAACGAGCAAAAGTTTTTTGGTTCTTTTTTTCAAAAAAGAACTACTTTCTTCCTAGCCCGCGTGCGCAGGATGCGGATCGACACGGACCCCCGGCTGCACACGCACCTGGCCGGCCACGATCACGTTCTCGCCGCCGTTCAGCCCGTCGGTCACGATCACCTGCCCGTCGCCTTCATAGCCCAGTTCCACGTTGCGGTGGAGCACGCTGTTGTCGGCCTGCACGACATAGACGAACACGCCATCCGGCCCGTGCTGCACGGCAATCTCCGGCACGCTGACGACGTTGTGCGCGACGCCGAGTTGCACGCGGGCGGAGACGAACTGGCCGGGCCATAAAGCGCGGTCGTTGTTGTCGAAGGTCGCTTTCAGCGCGATCGTGCCCGTGGCGGTGTCGATGCTGTTGTTCGGGGTCAGCAGCGTGCCGGTGGCGAGTTTGCGTCCAGGGTCGGTGCCGCCGCCGGCCGTCGCAGCCCCTTCCGAACTATAGGCCAGCACGCGCGGCAGCGCCCCGCCCACGGCGGCGCGCATCGCGGCCTGCACCTTCGGGAACTCGGACTCCGGCAGCGTGAAGACCAGCGAAATCGGCTGCACCTGCGTGACGGTGACGATGCCGGTGCTGTCGGTGGCGTGGACCAGATTGCCCTCGTCCACCTGGCGCAGGCCGACCACGCCGGCGATCGGGCTGGTGATGTGGCAGAAGGACAGATTGAGCCCGGCGGCCGCGATGGCGGCGTCGTCCCCTGCGAGACTGGCCACGGCCTGGTTGACCGCCGCCTGCTGGGTGTCGAGTTGCTGCCGGCTGGCGAAGTTGGTGCGGGCGAGCGCCGCATAGCGCACCAGGTCGCGGCGCAGATTGTCGATATTGGCCTGGTCTCCGGCGCGCTTGGCCTGCGCTTCGGCGAGTGAAGCGGCATAGGGGCGCGGATCGATTTCGGCGAGCGGGTCGCCGGGTTTCACGTCCTGGCCTTCCTTGAAGAAAATTTTGTCCAACGTGCCGTCGACACGCGCACGCACCAGCACGCTGCGATAGGCCTGCACGGTGCCGACGCCGCTGGCGAAGATCGGCACGTCCTGGCGATCGGCGCGGGCGACGGTCACCGGCGGCAGCGCTTGCGCGCCCGACGGCCCGGCCAGCACCATGAAGCCGAGCAGCAAAAAGGCGGATGCCCGGCCGTGAACGCTCGCGTAAGCCACGCCTGCTTCTCCCAGCGTATGATGTCAGCCATGTGGTCGTCCGCGGCGCGCGGCCAAGGACCCGGTGTCGCGTTCCGTCGCCCGCGACCGCCCGTGAATGATATGTAGGCTACTAATGTCGCGGCTTATTGTCTAGCGCGCAGGCAATAAAAGGAGGTTTTCTTCTCTGAAAAAAAGAACCAAAAAACCTCTGTCTGTTGGGTGCCGCGCAAGCTGAAAAACGGTGCGTGTGGTGACGCAAGGTAGCAAAAGTTTTTTGCTTCTTTTTTTCAAAAAAGAAGGCCTTACTTTCTTCCTGTGGCGCGCCCTGGTGGATTCGAACCACCGACCCATAGCTTAGAAGGCTATTGCTCTATCCAACTGAGCTAAGGGCGCGCAAGACGGAACGGTCAGTGCGTCCAATTCTCCGACCGGCCATACTTGAAATTATCGGCATAGATTTTCGGCACGCGCGGCCGCGGCGGCGGCGGCAATTCGACGTCGTAGGCGACGCCGTTACGCTCGGCGTAGGCAACCGCATCGTCGCGGGACGGGAATCGCAGCCGCACCTGGCTTTGCGTGTCGCGGCTGCCGAACCAGCCCATCAGCGGGTCCTGCCGGCCGGCCGACGCCGACTCCCATTCGAGCACCCATTCGTCGGTGCCGCTGACGCCGGACTGCATGGCGGTTTTGGGCTGCTGAAAAATGCGGGCACGCATGCGAACAACTCCGGACTGGTCGGGGCGAGAGGATTCGAACCTCCGGCCCCCTGCTCCCAAAGCAGTTGCGCACCTGTCACATGCTGTCAAGGCGGCAAAATCCGGCTCGTAAGAATTGCCAATAAGCCGTTACTAGAACAAGAGATTTTGCTTTTTGTGGCGCATCTGGCAACGTGGCGGAACTGGGCAACCGGTTCCCGAACGCGACGCCCGTGCTACCCAATTACTACCCAGGCA
>Ga0116229_10008106_pt1 | contig 16429 bp, 10 predicted proteins | sample S1TSphgellanicum_3_FD_87313 | JGI IMG/M metagenome (GOLD analysis project Ga0116229, IMG submission 87313) | Host-associated microbial communities from peat moss isolated from Minnesota, USA - S1T2_Fc - Sphagnum magellanicum MG | ecosystem: Host-associated > Plants > Peat moss > Unclassified...
AATACTTAATGTTGAATGGATTGAAAGTTGTTTTACCAATGTAGGCCATGAGTAGTGCTTTTTGTTTTAGTGGATCAACATGTAATTGTTTGTTGTAATGATGCAATAGGCCTTGTATAATGAGGAGTAATGTAAATGTTTTGATAATACCAGCTCCACCTATCAAGAACAAATGAATTGGTTTATCAAGTTGTGTCCTTTTAAGGTATATGCAATCACCAAAGATTGCTCGTTGTTTTGAATTTAGTTTTTGAACAAGATAATAAATTTTTTTATCTAAAATGATATCATTCTTTTTTTCAAAGGTGTTTGGAATAATGAATTTTTTTTTTTATGGTTGAATATGTGAGTCTAGTGTTATATCATAAATTTCAATATTGGAATTATTTATAATTGGTGTTGATATTGTTTGATCATTTACAAAAAAAATGTTTATCCATATGTTTTCATTGTTGACACAAACTAAAACATGAGCTTTAATTTCTAAGCAAAACTATTTGTTTAGGTTTTTGTTCAAATTTGGAAATAAATATATGAAATTTGATATTGTTTGTATGATGAATTTTTCATGAGTCATGTATGCAAAATGCCATGTGGGATGACCATCTAGTTGAGAATCTTCAAAGTTTATAAATGAATGAAAGAGCAAAAGTTGTTTTTGATAATAATTTTCTAGGTCTTTATGTTTGTTATAGTGAGAAAAACAAATAATTTGAGGTGTATGACATTTTATTTTATTTTTGTTTTGTTTGCAAAAAAAAAATGAAATTCATTGAAAAACGAATTTATATATGATGATGGACAATTCATGTACTTGTTAATGATTGAAAGTGATTTAATGTCTTTAGATTCATCAAGAGGGAGGTTTTGTAGTTGTTTATTTGATTTTAATACAAATGTTCATTCAGTTGGTGGGGATGTGTTTATAAAAAGCCATTTGCGTGATGAATGGTATAAAAGAATAAAGAGCACTATGTGAATTGCAAGTTGTGCAGACGTTTGTTGTGCATTGAAGAATGCATTGCCTATTATTTTCTCTATTAATTACATTTGTGTTCTCATGTTGGCAATAATTAATAATTGTTCGAAATTCTTTTGTAATTATTTTATTTACCTTTGTAACATATGACGTGTTGTAATTAGCTACTACATAAAGGTCCAAAATGAACTACACATCAATATTTGCACCCTAAAGTGGACTAGCTTTTATGTCAAAAACATTTGTTTGAACATTTTTACATTTCTATTTTAAAATAATGTAGGTTTTTTTAATGAATTTTTTAATGCTTTTATATATGTTGGGAAATCAACGTTTAATTTCTATAAAACTTGATCGAAAGACATTGGATTATTCATTTCAAGTTCTAACAAGGTTATGAATTGTTTTTGGCAAATTTTTGTAAGATCTTTTGTGATTTTTTCACATGTAGATTACTAATCAAGGGGTTCCAAAATTTGTGTAGAAGGCAAAGGTGGAAAAAGGTAATGGAAATGACACATAGCTTGGTTTTTTTTTGAGATGTGCATTTGTGTTGATGTGTTTGTGAGTCTTGAAGGTCTTTTGGAAGTAAACATACATCACATGATATATATTGAACAAAAGCTACAATTTCATGGTTATCATGTACACCATAAATTGGTGTTTTTTAATCCATAACATATCGTGTTCATGTTCATTTCCCTTGTTTTGGAATTTTGTTACATAATAAAAATATTGTACAACATGAAATGTTGATGAATTTTTTTTACATAAATGTCTAAATACAACCATGTTTGGTGGTCATAATATTATGCACAAGTTACAGGGTTAACTCTCATTAAATGTGTTAAATCCTTGGAGTAAAGTTTGTTGAAGTCGTTAGGGACATCAATGAAACCTTTGTTAAGATGATGTAATACCTACTTTCAACACTTGTAGTCACAAAAAAAGTTGGTGGACCTATTTGTTGTATCATGGTAAATACATTTTTTCTTAAGTTTTTAAAGTGGTATAATGAAGAGCATAATTGAACTAAATCAGGATAACCAATGTTTGATTGTAACAACTTATCTAAATTTGGTTTATTTACTACTTGTTTAGCGATGAGTTCACAACCATGAAATTGCCCTTTACGAATCTATATTCAACATGTTGTTCGTACTACTTGTATTAAAAGTTTGACAACTTTAAAAAAACAAGTTTGGAATATGTCTAGCAATTTTGTGGTCTTTATGGATCAATTGATCCCAAAATTGACAATCTCTTGATATGTGTAATGTGATGGAATACATTGAGCATGATGGTTTCTAAAGAATAAAGTTGGATAATTGAGTTATTCATTATGTTGATCTTGAAAAAGGCTAATAGGTTTATAGTCCTGGCTTGGTGCCATTATGAGGATTTCATCATCAATTTCATTTGATGTTAAAAATTTTTGGATCAAATTATCTATTGTAACATCATCGAAGACTTCTTCAAAAAACTTTTTTTGGTATCACGATGTTGTATTAAAATCCATATTATCATGCAAGTTATTGTCTTCTCGTCGTTTTGATAGATTAAACATGTTTAACCATAATGGTCATATTGATATGTTAGCATCCACATAAAGTTTTCAAAAAATAATTTAATGCATACATAACTTGATTTGGTTGAATGTTACTAGATGCGTGAAAGGAATTATATTCAAGTTTTCTTTTGATAATTAAACCAAATGTTGTTTCATCGTCAAACAATCGTGGTAAAATTGATTGAATTATATTTAACTTTGAAGGAACATTGATCACACTCCCATGCATTTTGAATTGCCCATATCCTTGAATTTGATAAATATGTGCAAATGTTTGTCTTAAAATGGCAGGTATTTCTTTTAATTCAAACAATATTGATACAAATGGAATATGAATATTTTAAAATAGAATTGTGGGTATCAAGAATTTTGGAAAATCTTTTCCATGTAGGTATCTTTTGTAGTTGTTGCAAATGATTAAACCAATGATATTTTTTGAGTTTACATTCAATAAAGAAGACATATATGGTAAATAGTTCATATACATTGTTCTTGTAAGATGAGTGGCTTGTTTCTTGAACCAAGTTGATGACAAAACATGCAAGGTAAAATTGGAGTGTCATTTAGTTTTAGTTGGAACACTTCAATGAACATTGAATCACCTATCCTCATATTATCAACATTTTTTTGAATTGATGGAGGACACATCATGTTTAGTACCATGCAAATTATTATCCAAGTTATCTTTTATAGGTGGTAATGGTAAATTGTTAAACTTATGTGAAGATTTTATGTTGAAAGTTTCACAAAGATCTAAATTTTTTTTGTGTTAAAAATTCCTTTGCCATGGATGTTATCATACAAATTTGCTTTAGTTTTTAAATATCGTAAACAACAATTAATGTGTTGTACACTTGGGAAAGTCTTGATTTCATTGTGAAAAATGGTCACAATTGATTTCAATGTAGCAAATTTATGGGTCACAAGCATGGATGTAGGTATCCTATCATGCATTTTGTCCATGCTTAGAACATGAATATTTCACGTTACTAGTTGGGTTATCATTATAACCCGATGGAGCTATGAAAGAAAATTCATGTTGTCTAACATCTTTTTTTCTTGCATATGACAAAATTCATATTATGAAGAATTATTAGAACAATTGTTATGATTTTTTTCATAAATTTTGTGAGAATAACATTCAAAGGGTACACAAGCTTTTTTGCATATATTGAGCATGTCTATGTACTTGTCAGATTGTTACATTAAGATGGGGATGGATATCACAAAATAATTTAGCAATTTTTTTTCAAATCCAAATTTTTATGATCATTGAGGATTTGTTGTAAATTTTCTTTTCTTCAAGTGTCCATCAAAATTTTAGATGATGTCATTTTTTTGAAATTTCGAAAACATTTGACGTTTGGGCATCATGTTGTATTTTTCTTTTTTTTAAACAATGTTACAAGTTTTCATATTTTCACGCAATGATGATTTTTTGTTTTCATGATCATAATTCCACAATGGGTGTATTAATGATAGATTATAATGTGAAACGTCTATGACCATATCTTCATGGTATACCAATATAAATTGTTTATTCATTTCTGCAAATTCTTCTCCAACAATAATATATGGCCATGCTTCAATGGTGGACTTCACAAATTATGCCAACCAAAAAACAATTGTGAAATCGGCCCAAAGACCACCTTTTTAAAGCACTTTAAACCCATTCTTTGAAGGTATTCATAAGGTGAAATGATTTGGTGTAGTGTCATTAATGTGTCTTGGCTCAAATAAACATTGTAATAGTGTGAAACTCTAGGATCATTTATATTTAAAGCATGTTGAAGACATTGTACAACTCTTTTCCTAAGATCCATTAGTGAAATTGATAATTGTTTCAAGTAAGTAACTAAATAAAAATGACAAAACCCCAACTTCCTATGGATAGCTTGATACCCTATGGAGTCCAATTGAGACTATTTTTTTTTTTGGTTACATTCCAAGAAATCTACTTCAAGGGAATATAAAATGCATTTTCAAATGGTAAATTGCAATGTATATATTATGTTTTCAAAACAAGGTTAACATAAAGTTCGAATGATATATATGTACATTGATTTACAAATATTTATAACAATATGGTTAGGAATTAAGTACATTAAAAACCTCAATCTAGTAAAACCTATGTATATGTATGTTGATTTGTACATATATGGACATGGATGTGATGATTCACCAAAAAACTAATTCACTAAAAAAATTGAACAAATCAACTAATTTAATTAAAACTTATGTCTCAATTTCCAATTTGTTTTTGAAAATTAGTGAGGTCACTGGTTGGGGGGTGAAAGCATGGTATTTTATACAAAAAGAATTGACAAAAAAATATCAAGTTTAAAAAAAGATTTTTTTTCATGAAAACACAAGAAAGTATATTCAATTTGTACTTAAATTTCATTTTCAAACCATGGTGCTTTCCATTGGGTTTGTATTAAGTTGAATACAAGATTTAAGAAACTTTGGAATAATAAAAGTAGGGGACAAGTACTTTTGAATTGATTGGGTAATGTGGTATTCAAAAGTATTTTTTCATTAGAAAATTTAATGAAATAGATTTGTGTGAAGTTATAACATAAAGATCATTGTATATTCAAAAGATGGAAAATAAATAAATTTAACTTTCTCTTTGGTAAAATATATTTGATGCATACTTTAAACAAATGTTACACTGCAAAAAACAGCTTCAAAAACTACTTACATTTAAAAAGTCTACTTGAAACCTATTTTTACAACGTAAGATTTAATAATAAATTTGTAATAGTGAAAAAGTTTCTTGTTTTTCATCATTTAAGTAAAAATATTAAATGTATAATAATTTTATGATGGGTTTTAGTCCTATTTCTTGTTAGCTTGACAAATAGATTATTAAGGTAATTGAATTATATACTTTACCATGTTTTCACCTTGGGGTGAAGGAAAATGAACCACAAATTTAAATGGTCTTCAACAAATGGACGACAACTATTTTTTTTCTAAGTGCATGGATAAAAATGCCGCCTCATCTAAATTAGTCAAAGGTTGAATCCAATTTTTTCCACAATGACATCAACATGTGATAGGCATAATATGGCCTTTCACATTCACATCCTAAATACAAGGTGTTGTGCAAACTGAACAAAAAAACATGTAATCATCTTGTCATATGATATTTGTAAAATGGCATGTTTAACAAGTTCACACAAATGGAGTCAGGATCAAAACATGCATATAGAAATCTCCAATAACTTGTAACAATAATACATGAAAACTTGTGTCATATTCTTGAGTTCTTCAAATCAAACATTAAAATCATCACATTAGGTTGTAGTCACAATCAGGGTATCCCAAAAAGAACTAGTACTCCATGACTTTAGAATCTTTTTTTACAAAGAAAACAATTTAATCTAGTTTTGACTATGTAACTCATGTAATTTTAGTTAAATGTACTTGAAATTTTTTCAATATTTTATACAAAAAAATTACATCCGACATAAGTTTACATCTAGATGCATGTTTCATACTTGCTTGAAAACACACTAAATAATGTTCATTTACTTCTCCTTAAGCTTGTAGTTTGAAAATATTGCATGTTGATAGGGCTACATGTTGCCATTAGAGAATTTGGACAATGTACATGGTATTATTTTTATGCCATTTGATATCAAACACCAATTTGTGTACATGTTTTAAATTTGATGCAATTTGGCATAAGTATACTAGTCCTTTTTAGTCCTATATCATGTTATAAGTGCTATGACCAAGGACTAAATTGATTTTCTAGGAACCTTAAGGACATTAAATTGTGCACCAAATTTTTAATTTTAACCATCATTTTGTTTGTTACAATTCATAAAACCCATTGGGAATCTTGAATTTAAGATCTAATATGGAAAAAATAAATAAAATAAATTCATATTTGAATTTTGAGAATTGCAATCCTTGCATGTGATAGTCCTTTTGGGGTACCTTGATTGTGATTGGAGCCATTAATGGCTTTCTATTGTGATGTGTATTAAGTAGGAATTTTTGTTTTCATAAAGTCAAAAAATCACTTGCACTATTATGGATGGGCCTTGTTCCATTCCCATAGTGACTTCATGTAAATAGGTCAATCAATTGATGACCTCCTCATTAATCACAAGAGCGAAGATGGTTGATAAATTTGTTTGGTATTTGACAATTCCACTTGAGGTTGTTGAAATGTTTTTTAGCAATACAAATGTCAGTGCTCCAATGTGGAATCTTTGAAAAAGGTGTTCATAGCCTACATGAAAATTTAGAAGGAAATTGATTTGCACAAACCAACATACATTTTTTTTCATATGTTTAATATGTGAAAAAATTGTGAATTAAGGGTTGTTTAATGTTAAGCTCAAAATTTATAATTTTAGTCCCTCCTAGACTAAAACCCTAGAAAGAAACCATAATAGTTAAATATAAAGGCTAAGTTGTGGCTATTGGCCAAAAATTGTCTCCTTGGTCTTGCACCAACCCATTGAACATTTTTCACCCAACAACCTAATAATAATCCATTTTTATGTTGCTTATTAGTCCAAAAGCTTAAAAAACCATTTTAGTGACTTGCACAAAGGAAGACAAATATTTCTAAATATTTCAACATGTCTTCTTTGAAGAAAAATAATTTGAAAATTTTGAAAGCATTTATAAAAAAAAAAACCTAATGTTAAAGCTGCTAATATACCAAGGTACTTAAAATGTTCAAGATTTGAAAACAAATTTGGAAAATTATTGCTATGGAATAAATCCCAAAACCATGGTGAAGAGTTAAGATTTCATTGCCACAAGCATTTAGTTCATTTGCTAAGGAAAAATTTAGCCTTTGGTAATATGCTCCACTCCCCCCTTTCTTAGGCATGGAAAGTATTACTCTACCAAAACAACATGCCCTTACTTTAAATAATTTAAGTGGTTCATTTGATTAAGCAAAAAATCATCTTTACTTGAGTATATGTTAAGTTAACATATCCTCGAGCCCCCTTCCAAAAAAAATAAAATTATATGTTGTGGTAAAAAAAACAAAATCTACATAATTACAATTGCAAACAAAATTTATGTTTCGCTATTGAGTTTAACAATTCATAATAAGACATATAAATGTATGTAAATTCAAATACCACTAGAAAAGTATGGAAATGAAAGACAAAATATACTACCGATTAAACCACTCCAATTTTCAAAATCATGCTTAAAAATAATATATCTTTTAATCAAATTTTTTTTTCACATTATTGTCTTTAGGCATAGTTGATCGAAAACAAGGGCTTTGAAATTTATCCATGATTTAAATGCACAAAAAGGAATTTGACTTCCTTCCCAAAAAAATCAAGCAAAATTGATTGGAATTTACAGGTTGTATATCATCACTTGTTTCCTTATCTATAATGTTGAGGTCAAATCATCCGTCTGTCTCCCCTTGAACACTAATGACAAGTATAACAATTGTTGTTGTTGCAAATTTGTCATGCAAAAACTTACAAAAGGATGCAATTGTGTAAGTGTGAACAAAATGGAAAGTGATGTTTTCATGTGAAACAACATCCACCAAAGTCAAACTACTAACACGAATACATATATCATGGTCCCCTTGTTCCCATTTTGCTTGAGGTGTCACTGTAAAATTTTCAATTTGCATGTGGTTCCCGTGAATAAATTTATTATTATGTAATATCACCAATGCCCCATTTAAGGTGACACTCATAGTTGAAATCCCACATTGGTCTATGACATCGACATGCAAATATGCAAAAAGACTTGAATTGTCAAAATTTTCATAACGATTGAACACAAAGCCCTCAAATACAATGTGACAAACTATGTAATCCAAGTCGTTAATGGTGATCATTGGCCTCACCTTCCTTATCACCACTATGCAAATGTGTTTAACTCAAAACCAAAAAAACCAAAAGCCAAAAATGACATGTGACAGACCTTGGAGTTGAATTTGTGAAAACAAGTCTATTGACTTGTTTGTGGCCAAATGAACCCCCAAAAAAAGAAAAAAGATGGATTGATCACCTTCCATTAAAACATGTCAAAAATATGGGGGATGTATCAAGCGTGAAAATAAAGGTTCAAAAGAAAGAAGTTCAAAACAATTATCTAATCCAAAATAAATGGCAAGTGAAATATAAAAAACTAAAAACAGGGAACACCAATTGAAACTTCAACCAAAGCTTGTCATAATGATTGGGGGAACTATTGGGGTTAATTAGTCAATTTGGGTTTCAACAAAAGGACAACAAGAACTTTTCTTTTAATAGTCCATAAAAAAATCTACATGTAATTGTTGGAACTTTTCACCACTTAAAAAAAATTTGCATGAATAATAATGTATTCATGCATGATTAACATGTAATTGAACATCACTTAAGGTGAAGATAAGTTATGTGAACTATGCATGAAATAACATAATACTTCACATATGATTAATGCAGTTTATGACTAATGAAAACAAGCATGTATGAATAATGATATTTAATAGTATATTTAAGTTTGAAATAGAAAGATGATTTTTTCACTCCACACAAAATTCCAGATGTAAATAATCTAATTTGCCACCACTAAAAATTATCATGCATAATTAAATGAACATTATTTAATGTAAAAAGTGAATTATTCCAAGCATGCATGAATGAATAAGAGTTAAATGGGGCATTAATAATAAGTTGATTTATCTACTACTAGGACTATAATAAACTTCAAATCACCCTATTATATATAGATACCAAAGTTTTGGCCCATTTCTAGGGCCAAGACAATGTTTCTTCGTTACATGGCCGAACCAATAAAGCATTTGCCTAAGGTGGGAACCAAAGACAAGTTTATTCTTCTAGATCTCTCATTCATGGGCTTTATTTCGAGTAAAACACATGGCCAATCTACTAATGGATGAGGAATTGAAAAATTATTCATGAACTTGGGATGACAAAACATGAAAATCAAATGAAAAACCATAAATTCCCACTAGACACATGGAATTCCTTATGCAAAATTTCCCTCCCACTAAGTGGAGGGGCAAATTACTCCATGTAGAGCCTACCATATTTGAAATTTACTAGTTATGTTTGGGTGAAGATTTGAACTTACATGTCAATGCCCCCATCATCCTTCTTGGAATCCATTTTTGTTAAAAACATCAAGTGACCTTTGGGTTGCACAAGAAGAAATCTTGTCCTTTTACACCCCCACATATTTTGACTATTGTTCGATTTGATTATATTTCAACTACATTAGACCATCTTAAGATTACAAGTGGTTTATTGCACTAATTAATGGTCAATATTATTCATAGTTGTTGTGTTCACTATGTTGTTCATTTATGAGTATAATTTGGACCTTATTTAATTATTTCATAATTTTAAATTGTTGATGTGGAAATTGAGGTTGCTTTTAATTTTATTTACACAATGCACTATAATGGATTAATGAACTTTTTGACATTTATTTAATTATTAACATGGTACATGAGTTGAACTATCAACTTTTAACATGTTAAAACCATTATTTAAGAGCTATATTTTACATTTATCAAAATATATAAAACACATGTAATGATTTAAAACCTCACATTTATATTGGAATGAATTTGTGATTTTTTCACATTTTTTCAATTATCAAAGTCAAACCATTCGGTTTTAATATATTAAAAGATTACTCACAAATTGCATTTTTTGCACTTATTATAATATACTAAACACATGCAACTCAATATTTTATTATTATATTTAAATGGTTTAATGATTTTTTTCACATTTTTGAGCTATCAAATGAAATCATTGATTTTGAGCTTATTGAACCACTATTCAAACATTGCATATTGCACTTATTAATATATATGGAAACACATATAGTTGAACTTAATGTTTCATATTTACATTTGAATGGGTTAGTGAATTTTTTTCACATTTCGTAAACTATTAACATTTGCACATGGATTGAATCATTCAGTTTGAATGCTGTTAAATCCACTATTCATGAGTTGTATTTTGCATTCATCACAATTTTTTAAATGAATGTATAAAAATTTGAGAAGTTTCACATTTATATTTGAAGGTGTTAATGATTAGGTCAAAATATTCGTGCATGCAAAGTCTTAGATGCATGTAAACCTCTAAATTATAATTTTTTAATATATTAAATTCTTATACATTTATGTAAATTTGAATATATATATTTCCCATCGTTTGTTTTAGGCATCATGGACAAGTTTATTATTATGAATGTTCGTGATGCCACACCAAAAAAACCACAAAAAATAATCCATAATATTATCCCCATTTTTTTTTAGTGTATGACAAAAAAATCCATGTTAAAAAAATGGATAAAAATTAAAAATTTTTAAAGTATTAATATTATTATGAAAGATTATCAATATTTTATACTTATTATTTTTTATTTAAAACATATTTTTTAATTTTTTGTAAGCTTATTTTGTTACAAGTTTATGTTTAAATATTAGGAAATGAATTAAAAAATTTCATTTAAAAATAAATGAATGAATGAATTATAAATGGTGATAATAATAATAACATTAATGATATTTTAAATATTTTCATTTAATCAATTTTGTAATATTCTTCAAAATCATGCACAAAAACAATTTAGCCATGTTTTGGCTATAAGCCATATATGGAGGTACAAATTTGTTGAAATATTTTTCTATGTTGACTACAAGTCCTAGAACCCATTGTAGAATTATATCATTTAAAAAATATATAATATTTTGCTATTGTTGATATCCTTTTTTATGTTTGTAAAATGGTCGAAATTCATCTCAAAAAAAAATTCAGTTACATCATTAATATTTATTTGAATTTTCTTTAAAAATGGATAATGTTTATAATGATCTCAAAATTTTTTTTAAAAAATTTCAAATAAATTTGATATCTTGTTTTTTAATGCGTTTAATGTTGGAATTATTATAATAACTTCAACATATGTTGCCATTTTTTTTCAAAGCTAGGTAATTAATTAATTATATTGGTGTATGATTCATTTTATTAAACAAATATGGTCTTGATAGTTAAATGGTTATATTGACTACTTAATTAATGTTTATTCTTGTCACCAATTTTTACCAATTTAAGGGGGCAACAACATTAAAAAAAATAAAATTTGAAAGATTTTTTTGGGGTCAAATTTAGAATAAATATTTTCAAAATTTTATAATAAAATATAGTAAATAACTTTAATATTGAAACATTTAAACAAGTTTTTAACTACACAACTTGTCTATATCCAAATGTGGCAAATTTTTTATGGATGATTACCATTTTAGCAACATTGCAAAAATAAATAAATAAATAGTACTTAATTATATTGAGGATAATAAAAACTTGCAATTTCAAAAATATTGCACATATTTTATGTATTGAAAATAAAATTGTAAAAAGACTTAATGAAATTCATTTTAAATTGACATTGAACTTACAAAGATTTTAGGAAAATTTAAACCAAAAACATTTTTTAGATTTATTCATGACATGAAATTTCAAGTTTTTTAAAAAACATTTTTAATATTTAATTATTGTAAATTTTATTTATTATTTCTAAATAAATTATTGATTAAAATATTTTAATACTTTGATTACAAGTCTTAAAACCCGTTTAAAAATTATATCATTTAAAAAAATAAAAATAAACTTTTTTTAGTTAAAATATATTTTTTAAAAGATGAAAAAATATTTTGTTGATGTTGATGCCCCTTTTTATGTTTGCAAAATGGTGGAAATTCAGCACAAAAAAAACCTTAAATGGTTACATCATTAATATTTATTTTAAAATTTCAAAAACATTGGATAGGGTTTATGATGATTTCAAAGATCGAGCTTAAACGTTTTCAAATAAATTTGATGTTGGAATTGTTTATGCGTTTAAGGTTGGAACTATTAGAATTAATTTAAAAAATTTATTCATTAAGAGTAACATGTTTTTTTTCAAATTTTTGATCCCAAATGTTTAGTAAGTTTTTTGTTGTTTACATTTTTCTTTGAATTTGCACTATTTTTTTCTGTTTTTTTTCCCAACAAGAATTGCTAGATTAAGAAAATTTGAAACCCAAAAAAACATGTTGGTTAGGAGGAGGGGGGGTTAATCCAACTATTTAAGCGCAAAATTTCACCAAATTCAATTGTGTTTCCTTTTATAAAAGAAACAAATGTAAAATATATTTTTACATCATTAAAAAAAATATGTTGTGATTTTTTTTCAAAGCTGTGTAATTAATCATTGGTATTAATGTATGATTAATCTAGCTAAACAAATATGATCTTGATAATTAAAAGGTTATATTTACTGCATAATTAATGTTGATTTTTATGATCAATTTTTGTCAATTTAAGGGGGCAACAACATCAAAAAAAATTGTTTTGAAAGTAAAGTTTTGTGGGCCAAATTTAAAGAATATATTGTTATTTTTTACAATAAAATATCATAAATAACCATAATATTGAAAGATTTAAACAAGTTTCCAATTATACAACTTGTATGTAACCAAATATGGTAATCTTTTCATGAATGATTACCATTTTAACAACATTGTAAAAATAAATAAATAAATTTATACCTAATCATATTGGGGAAAATAAAAACTTGTGATTCTTCAAAAATGGACATATTTCATGTAATTATAGAAATTAAAAAATAAGAATAATTGCACTTTTGAATTCACATTGAAGTTACAAATATTTTAGGTCAATTTAAACATTTATTTATTTATTTATGAAATTTTATTTAATTATTTTTAACATTGTAAATTAAAATTTTAAATTATAATAATTTTTTTGAATACATTATTGAATAAGCTTTAATATCATCTTTTCATTTGTAACATTTGAATACATTTTGCAAAAGGAAATGTATGTTAAAGTTTGAATTTTCTAAACAATTTCATGCCAAACATGATAAAGTTAGATATTTCATTTCATTAATAATGTATTGAAGTGGTTTGGTGGTTAAGATTTTAATGTGTTTTCATGAAGTCTTGGGTTCAATCCTTGATAGATGTATGTTTTAATGTATATTGTGCAAATGTAATTTACAAACATATACATCATGGTAAAAACACAAACATGTACATCATGCTTAAATGGTGTCAAAAAAAAAAATGGCAATAAAATCGGGAATAAATAAATAAATAAATAATTTTCATGACATGTAAATTTGTCATGACATGCCATGACAAAAATGTAATTCATGACTCCACGATTTGGGGGAAAAAATAATTACATGATTATGTGGCATGTTATTCCATGTCATATTAACTTGGGACCTTGTATATCCATGTCATAATTTTTTAATTAAAAATTATCTAGTGCAACATGCAACTATCCAAAATGACTAAAAAAGATTTCACTACAGATGTCCTAATCAACTACTCCCTTTTCTTATCAAAACCATACAAGTTGCATATTAGTTAATTTTGTCCTATTTCATTAAAAACCTAGTGAATTTGGGTAGTGGAAGAAAAACAAGATTTCTTCTTGTGTTGTTTTGGAACATCTTTAGTTTATGGACAATTCTTTTGGCAACTCTAGAGAAAATTTTGAAAAAACATCACCACTTTTGTGAAATCAATTTTTTCAAAAGAAAAAATTGTGATTCCATGAGTTGTACTCCATGGACAAAAGAGTAAGTAGGTTCAAACTTGCTAATAGAAGCCACTTAAAAGCCACTTGCTCCAAAGAATGAATCCTTAAAAACAAAATATTCAATACATTTTTAAAATCATGATTTGCAAATTGATTTACAATTTTTAAAAATTCCTATGACCCAAAAAAATGTTGTATTATATTATTATGTAAAGGTCCACTTTTTAAAAATGCCATAAAAATGTCATTTGCAATATATTTTAAGTCTTTTAAAAATTAACAAAAAAAACATTGGTCACATTAAAATTATTCACAAATTCAATAAAATCTATGAGCAAAACCATGGGTTTTACTGAAACTAAGGATGACAATCAAAATACAAGATGAGACTATGCCAAAGGAATTAATAAAGGAGGAAACTCAAATTTTCTCATCAACCCAAGATGACTTGAGTTTCTTCCTATTTCATGTGTTTTGCATGAATCTATTTAGGGGCCTACCTAGGCAATGAGATACTTAAAAGGTATTTCAAGAATCACACAAAACCAACTTAAAAGGTTAATGGGATTTTTTAGGTTAGGGGATACTTAAAGGTTGCTTCAAAACTTACCTAAAGTTGACTCAAAATACAAAATGGTGCATAAAGGGTTGTTTAGGGATTATTTAAAGAATTACCTAAAATAATACCTAGGGCTAACTCATAACCTCATATGTAGCCTTTAAAATAATCTTTAAGTATCCCTTAACTTAGGTAGGTCTCTAAGTAGCCATTATGGAACATTGTAAATAATGCTTATGTAATTTGTTATGTAGGCTTCTAATAATTCTTATTTTAAATAGCCCCTAGCTAGGTAGTCCTTAAATGGGCCCTAGATAACCCTTAAACATGCCTTAGGTAGCCCCTTAAATAGCATTTAACATGTGTAGTCCCTTTAGTAGCTCTATGAAATATACTATTTAGTTAGCCCCTTGGTAGATCCTAACCGAATTAACCCCTTACCCTAAGTAGCCCCCTAATTTATGTGGCAAATTAACTAAACTAGGTAGATTATGGTGCAATTACAATAAAAATTATGGTGACCACTTGGGGGTGTTCATCTTTAATTTATTTACAGGAGTGACCTTCATTTTGGTGGGTTTTATGGATTGTTCAAAAAGGAGGACGAATAAGTAAACTGAGGTTTAAAGTGAGGATTATTTTATGGACAAATTTTATGTTTGAAAAATGTTTTTACATATGTCATATTCATTATATTTGTTTCAAAGTTATCCAAATGTTTTCATAATACATTGAAATTATTCTTGTACAAATTCATTCAAGAATATCAACATCAATTTAAAAATCATCATCGAATGAAAAAATGTTATTTTCCTAGGGTTGAATGGAGCAAAAATCATAATGGTAGCTTTACTTGGAAAATCAAATCTTACAAATAAAACTTACAAAATATAGGGGAGAATAATTTTGCTACCACAAATTTAGATTTTGGCTGTAGTAGGACAATTGCTACAATGACAACATAAAATTAAAACAATGAAACTTAATGATCTAGCAAACAACTATGCATGCATATCAAAACTTGGAATATAATATTATAGTTGCAATAACTATGGTTACTTTAACAATTAAAATGAAACATTCACAAGAAAAATTGAAGAAACAAACAAGATACAAAATTGCCAACTACACTACAATAGTACTATCATGAGAAGAAATCAACAACTTGAAATTAGAATTACAATAGTGATGTGCTCACATTTGTTCACCCAAAGATCGCCTTCATAACTTGAATATAAAAAAGTAACAAGACCTCAATATAACAAAGGTCCATTGCTTGTATTTCAATCACTTCTTCCTTCACACTATAATAGCAACACACCAAACTACAAAGTTCACACACAAAAACCCTATTTCATACCCAAACATTGTTGCTCCTTACACACAAAACACACCTTTTATCCAAATCATGCCCTTTTCTAAGTACAATCATCCATTACCCCAATAGGTGGCAACTACCCAAGGGTCCAAATCCACTATTTTTTCCTAACCTATCTTTTTAACAACCATTACTATAGTAGTTCTTATATAAATCAAAATAAGTACATGACAAGGTTAAACTTAATCCACCTAATTACCCCCATGTTTTTGAACATTTCAATGTACCATAATTATTTTTTAAAACCTAATTAAAATAGATGGATCAAGGTAACCATACCTAGAATGGCTTTTTAGCCACTTTTGTCTACATATAGGAATTTAAATTACTAGATTGCAACAAATAGTAA
>Ga0116229_10008109_pt1 | contig 16427 bp, 15 predicted proteins | sample S1TSphgellanicum_3_FD_87313 | JGI IMG/M metagenome (GOLD analysis project Ga0116229, IMG submission 87313) | Host-associated microbial communities from peat moss isolated from Minnesota, USA - S1T2_Fc - Sphagnum magellanicum MG | ecosystem: Host-associated > Plants > Peat moss > Unclassified...
CTAGGTGAGGTGCAGCCAGCGAGCGGCGTTCTCCTTCATGATCTTGGGTCGTGCCTCGTCGGGGAACTCGAGTGCGTCGAAGTCTCGTAGCCAGCGCTCGGGCGTGATCACCGGGAAGTCCGAACCGAAGAGCACCTTGTGACTCAGGTAGCTCCCGGCGGCGCGAATGAGCGGCGCCGGCAGGTACTTGGGCGACCAACCCGATAAGTCGATGAACACGTTCGACTTGTGGGTCGCCATCGCCATGGCGTTCTCGTACCAGGGCATGCCCGCGTGCGCGAGCACCATCGAAAGTCCCGGGAAATCCGCCGCCACGCCGTCGAGCAAGAGAGGATCCGACAGGGCGAGCTTGATACCGCGTCCGCCCGGCAGGTTGGCGCCGATGCCGGTCTGGCCGGTGTGAAAGATCACCGGCACGCCGAGCTCCTCGAGCACGCCGTACAGCGGGTAGAACGCCTCGTCGTTCGGGCGAAAATCCTGGAGGCTCGGATGGAACTTGAAACCGCGCACCCCGAATTCCTCGACCAGCGAGCGCGCCTGGTCGAGTGCGCGCGTGCCGGTGCGCGGGTCGACCGAACCGAAGGCGATGATCACGTCTGCGAACTCCTTCGCCTCGCGCGCGATCTCCTCACTCGAGAGGGCGGGATGTCCGGTCGCGGTCGCGGCGTCGACGGTGAAGACGACCGCCGCCATGTTGAGCGATCGGTAGCGTTCGGCGATCGCGGCGAGCTTCGGGGCGCGGTCCTCGCCGGACTTGAAGTACTTGGCCGACGCGTCAAGCAACTCCTGGTCGAGTGAGAAGTGACCGTGCGCGTCCTGTTCCACGTGCACGTGCACGTCGATGCCGGCGAGCGTGTCGAGTGCGATGCTGTCGTTGCTCACGTCGTCTCCCAAATGCTCTGATAACTCGGCGCACCGAGCAGGTCGCGCGCGACGATCATCCGTTGGGTCTCGCTCGTGCCCTCACCAATGCGTCGAATACGCAGTTCACGGTACCAACGCTCGAAGGGCAAGTCCTTCGCCACGCCCCAGGCGCCGAAGAGCTGCATCGAACGGTCCACCACGCGCGCGCTCGCCTCGGTCGCGGATATCTTCGCGAGCGCGGTCTCTCGTCGAAACGGTAGACCCTCGTCGGCGCGCGTGGCGGCGTGCAGCACCAGCAACGTCGCGTGGTGGATGTCCATGTCGTTGTCGACGAGCATCCACTGCACCCCCTCGTGCTCGGCGAGCGTCTTGCCGAACACCTCACGGCCCTTCACGTGCTCGAGCACCAGCGACTGGGACTTGATGGCGAGACCCACGCAGGCCGCCGAGTAGGGGATGCGGATGCGCACGAGGGCCGAGTTCGCGAGGGCGAATCCCCCACCCTCCACGCCGATCAGGTTCTCGTGGGGCACGCGCACCTGGTTGAAGCGGATCTCGCTCGGCGTCGTGCCCGAGCGCAGTGTGTGGATCGCGCGCACGACCTCGAAGCCCGGACTCGAGGTCTCGACGACGAAACAACTGATGCCCTTTCGACCCGGTCCGCCGGTGCGCGCGAAGACGAGCCCGAAGTCGGCGCGGTGCGCCTCGCCAATGAAGACCTTGGAACCCTCGAGCACCCACTCGTCGCCGTCACGTTTGGCGGTCGTGGCGATGGCGTTCGCCGGGTCGCTACCGCCGTTGGGTTCGGTGAGTCCGAAGAAGACCTTCTTCTCCCCGCGTAGCGCCGGATAGAGGAATCGCTCGCGCTGTTCGGGCGTCGCGTCGTAGAGCTGGGCGAAACCCGAGGGTCCGAAGGCGCCGTAACACGGGGTGTAGAGACCCGCACGGTGCTGGGACATCTCCATGGCGAGCAACGTGGTGGTGACGGTGTCGAGTCCCGGACCGCCGTGCTCGGCCGGCACGTCGTAGTTGTACAGACCCATCGCACGGGTCTCGTCGACGAGCGACGCGAGCGTCGCGGCGTCGAGTTCACTCTCGTCGGGATCGAGTCGCTCCTCGAGGGGCAGGATGCGGTTCGTGACGAAGTCGCGCACCTGCGCGCAGAGTTCGCGCTGACGAGCGCTCAGCGTCGTCACGCCGGACCTCGTTGGGCGACGCTCGTGCCGTTCGCGCGCACGAAGGGGTGCGTCGCGTCGAATCGTTCGGGGAAGTCGCGCCACTCTCGGTACAGGGTGAAGTAGTTGTTCGTACTCACGTAGGTGAACTCCAGTGGCGCACCGTTACTCGCGGCGAGTACCGCACTCAGTTCGCCGCGCAGGCCCAGGCGCGAACGCGCACCGGCCATGTCGACGCACACGGTCGCGCGGTCGCGTTCTCGAACGGCGTAGACCCCCGTGTTCACCGGCAGCGTCACGATCGACGCCTCCTCGAGCGGTCGCCATTCGCGCGTCATTTGCGCGCGTCCTCGGTCGTGGCGAGTGCCAGGAGTTCATCGGGCACCGGGACCTCACGCGAGCGCAGGTACTCGCCCAGACTCTTCGCCTGGGCGTCGGGGCGCGTCGAGGCGGCGACCCCCTGGCCGAGGATCCCGCGCACGACGAAGTTCATCGCACGCAAGTTGGCCAGTTCGTAGCGGTCGACGACGAGCTCGGCCGCCTCGGGAATGAGTTCGCGAACCTTCTCGGCCGTAAGGAACTGCGTGAGCCAGTCGTAGGTCGCGTCGTTGCGCGCCCAGACCCCGATGTTGGCGTTGCCGCCCTTGTCCCCCGACCTCGCGCCCATCACGCGACCGAGCGGCGCGCGCGTCGTGGGCGCGTCACCCCACGCACGCCGCGGCGTCACCGCGGGCGCGACGAAGGCGCCCGACGCAGGCCCCGAGGAAACGGGCGCGGCGTTCAGTACCGCGATCTCCTCGCCATTGAGGACCACGCGCTGGTCGATGAGGTTCGCGGGGATGAGGGCGGGCCACATGACGGCGTACTCGGCCGCCTGGGCGGCCACCACGTCGTTGTAGCTACCGGGATAGAGCGCGAGACCAATGCCGTTCACCCCCGCGGCGAAGCGCTTGCCGACCTTGTCGGCGTCGTGATCCTTCACCGTGATGAGCAGTCGGGCCGTCGCTTCGGCGTTGGTCGCCGCGTTCTCGTGATCGCTCCTGATGAGGCGCACGTCCACTTCTTCAAAGTTCTCGCGTCCGCCCACCGCGGCGAAGACCGCGTCGGTGGCGAAGGCGGCCTTCTGCTCGATGTCCAGTCCGGTGAGCATGCAGGCGTAGGTGTTGCGAAAGCCGCCCTGGAAGTTGATGCAGACCTTCAGCTGATCCGTCGGCGCCGAACCACGCTGTCCCGACAGGCGCACGCGGTCGTCACCCTCGTCGACGACCTCGACGGAGTCGAAATGCGTGATCACGTCGGGATTGAGGTACGCCGGCCGGTCGATCTCGTAGAGCAATTGCGCGGTCACCGTGCCGAGGGACACCGCGCCCCCGGTGCCGGGGTGCTTGGTGACGACGAAGGAGCCGTCCGAGTTGATCTCGGCGATCGGGTAACCCGGGTGCAGGGGGTCCTTGATCTCCTGGAAGAACGCGTAATTGCCCCCCGTCGCCTGGGCGCCACATTCGAGGATGTGACCCGCCAGCACCGCCCCGGCCAGCCGGTCCCAATCGTCACGCGCCCACCCGAAGGCCCAGGCCGCCGGTCCGACGACCACCGAGGCGTCGGTCACGCGCGGACAGACCACGACGTCCGCGTCGGCGTTGAGGGCCTCGACGATCCCCCAGGCGCCCAGGTACGCGTTCGCCGTGAGCGGTTGGACGTTGCGCTCGGCCAATGACTCACCCGTGTCGATGTTGTTGAGGGTGATCCCGCTCGCCATGAAGTCCTCGAGGCGAGCGAGCACGTCGTCGCCCTCGATGTGGGCGACCTTGGGCGCCAGGCCGAGTTTGTCGGCGAGGGCGCGCAGGTCGCTCGCCATCCCGGCGGGGTTGAGGCCTCCGGCGTTCACGACCACCTTGATGCCCCGATCGAGGCAGGTGCCCAGCACGCCCTCCATCTGGGTGAGGAAGGTGCGCGCGTAGCCCTCGTCGGGACGCCGCTGGCGCGTCTTGTAGAGCAACAACATGGTCAACTCGGCGAGGTAGTCCCCCGTAAGGACGTCGACGGGGCCGCCCTCGACCATCTCGCGCGCGACGCCCATGCGGTCGCCCCAGTAGCCCGAGATGTTGGCGACGCGCAGTGGCTCGTGGCGGGTCATACCACGGCCCCCTCGTCGATCCACGTCAGCGGCACGTCGAGCGTCGCGGTGCCCTCGACGCAGACCTCGTCGTCCGAGCCCCGCGTCTCGACCAGCGTGAGGTCGAGGAGTGCCCGACCGGGTTCGCCGGGTCGCACCGCGCTCACGGTGCCCACGACCGTGAGGGACTCACCGGCGACCGCGAACTTCTTCACGCGAAGCGAGAGGTCCCTCAGTGTGGCGTCGCGACCCGCGAGGTCGGTGCAGTACTTCGTGAGAAAGGCCCCGTGCAGGTGGCTCTGGACGAGGACCCCGGGATAACCCTCGGTCGTCGCGTAGTCCTTGTCGTAGTGGATGCGGTGCGTATTCCAGGTGGCGGCGCTGTAGCGAAAGACCTGGACGATCGAGGTCTCGTTGGTCGCCGGGTCGTGCACCGAGCCCACGCGCAGTTCCTTTGGGGTCATCGTCGCCTTCCTATCGAAGCAGCACCGTGCGCACGCTGCGCAACAGTTCGTCACCGGATTCGTCGAGGTACTCGTCGGCGTATCGCGCGACCAGCATCGCGCCCTGACGGGTCTCACGCTCGTTCACGTCGAGCAGCACCGTCCGTCGTGCGACGACGGTGCCCGCGACCACCGGTCGCGTGAAGTGCATCTCCTCGCCGCCGCCCATGACGCGCACGCCCTTGGCGGGCACGCCGGGTAGGTGGGTGTCGGCCTCGGTGCCGTCCTCGCGCAGGCGGTCGTAGGGCGCGCCCTCGCCCCAGTTGATCACCCCGGGCAGAAAGTTGGGTGGCGCGAGCACGTTCGCGTAGCCGAGGCTCTGCGCGTACGCGACGTCGTGGTAGAGCGGGTCGCGTTCGCCGACCGCGGCGGCGTAGCGTCGCGTCAGCGTGGCGCTGATCTCACCGAGCGACTCGACGTGCTCGACGCCCACTTCGTCCTGCAGACTCGCGCGCAGCGCGTCGTCAACCGCCATGCTCACCTCGCGTACTCGCGAGCGCGCCGAGCACCTCGTCGTTCTGCGCCCCGAGCACCGAGACCGGCATGGGAGCGAGGGGCTCGTGGTCGCTCAGGCGGATCGGTGAACCGAACGTGTAGGTATCGGCGCCGTCCTCACCCACCACGTGTCGCAACATGGGCAGCGAACGCCCCGACTCGTCCTCGACCACTTGGAGGACCGTCTTCAGTTGCGCGCAGGGCACCCCCGCGCCCTGAAGCAACGTGATCGCCTCGACCGACGGGTAGCGCGTCGTCCACTCGCTCACGATGTCGTCGATCTCGAGCATGCGCTGGGCGCGACCGTGATTGGTCGCGAGCGACGGGTCGTCGCGCAGGTCGAGTCGCTCGATGAGTTCACACAGTCCGCGCCACTGGGGTTCGCTGATGCACAAGATGGCGATCCAACCGTCGGTCGTCGCGTACACGTTGTAGGGCGACTCGCGCATCCCACCGTGGCGGTTGCCCGTGCGCTCGAAGGCCGTGTCGGGATTGGTCAACCAGGAGGCGAAGTTCGAGGTCAACGTGGGCAGCACCGCGTCCTGGAGCGAGACGTCGACGTGTTGGCCGCGACCCGTGAGTGTTCGTTCGAAGAGCGCCGCCATGATCCCGAGCGCCAGGTGCGTACCGCCGAGGAAGTCCGCCAGCGACGGACCGCAGCGCACCGGTGGGCCGTCGGGGAAACCATTGACCGACATCACGCCCGAACTGGCCTGGACGGTCAGGTCCATGCCGCGCAGGTCCTTGTTGGGACTGTCGGCGCTGTAGGCCTTGAGCGACGCGTAGACCAGGCGCGGATTGAGCGCGGCGAGACGCTCGTAGTCGACGCCCAACGACTTCGCGGTGCCCGGCGCGAAGTTCTCGATGACGATATCGGCGTCACGCGCGAGGGCGAGGAATTGCTCGTGTCCCTCGCCGGTCTTGAGGTCGAGGGCCACCGACGACTTGCCGCCATTGAGCAGTTGAAATCCGACGGGGTCCCCGGCGCCCGCCGCGCGATTCGCGCGCAAGGGTTCGCCTCGACCCGGCGACTCGATCTTGATCACCGACGCGCCCAAGTGCAACAACAGGTGCGCGCAGTAGGGACCGCCGTAGACCTGGCCGAGGTCGAGGACCTTGATGCCCGCGAGCGGCAGGGTCGACGGCGACGTCGTGGCGCTCACGAGGCGCCACTCGCGGGTGCTCGATGCCTAGCGCAGGTACGCGTCAGCGACTTCATCGTACGTGATCTCCTTGGTAGAACCTTGCAACACGACCTCGCCGCGACTCAAGAGATAGACGGTGTCGGCGAGATCGAGTGCTCGTCGAACGTACTGTTCCACGATGAGCAGACTGACACCCTCGCTCGCCAACCGTCCAAGAATCTCGAAGATCTGGTCCACGATTTTAGGCGCCAGGCCGATCGAGACCTCATCGACCAGCACAATATCGGGCTTGGCGAAGAACGCGCGCGAGAGCGCGAGCATCTGTTGCTCACCACCCGACAGGGTTCCCGCGACCTGGTTGAGTCGCGTGGCGAGGACGGGAAAGACCTCGAGCACCTGTTCGACCGAGATGTCGCGCGAGGTCGGCGGTTGGAAGAGGTCGAGATTCTCGCGCACGCTGAGCGAACGGAAAATACCCCGTCCTTCGGGTATCAGGCAGACTCCCTTCGTCGCTCGCCGGTGGGCCGAGACGTGCGTGACGTCGTCACCTTTCAACCGAATGGTGCCCGCGGTCGGTCGAAGCGTCCCCGAGACGAGACGCATGACGGTCGTCTTGCCGGCGCCGTTGGGCCCGAGCAGCGTCACGACCGACCGCGGGGGCACCACCAGACTGAAGTTTCGTAGCACCACGGTGTCGCCGTAGGCGGCACCGACGTTCTCGAGTTCGAGCACCGGTGCGCCGCCGACGGCCTCCGCGTTATCGTGCGTCTCGAGGGCGTCACTCGCCGCGACCTTGGACGCGCTCATGATTGCAACACCGCATCGCCCAGGTAGGCCGCTTGCACCTTCGCCGAGGAACGCGCGTCGTCGGGGGTCCCCTGATAGATCAAGCTGCCGAACTCGAGCACGTAGAGCTCGTCACAGACGTTCATGGTGAGCGAGAGGTCGTGCTCGATCAGCAAGATACCAATGTCGCGCTCGTCTACGACGCGCCGCAGCAACGCGCCGAAGTCGCTCGTCTCTTGGGCGTCGAGTCCGGATGAGGGTTCGTCGAGCAGCAGGATCGTGAAGCGTCCCGCGAGACATCGTGCGAGTTCGACGAGTCGACGCTGACCGGTGGGCAGGGTGCTGACGGTGCGGTGCGCGAGGTCCTCGATACCGGTGAGCGCGAGCGCCTCGTTGCTGCGCTGGGCGACGACGGCCGACTGGGCGCGACCACGAAAGAGGTGTCGAAAGGCACTCGCGCCCACGAACCCACCCTCCGCACCAATTCGCACGTTCTCCTCGACGCTCAAGGAGTCACACAGCTGGACTTGCTGAAAGGTCCTACCGAGTCCGAGCCGCGCGCGAACCGAGGGACGTCGCTTGGAGACGTCGATATCATCGAGCACCACCGTTCCCGAACTCGGCGTGTTGAGTCCCGAGCAGGCGTTGAACAACGTGGTCTTGCCCGCGCCGTTGGGACCGATGACGCCCGTCACGTGTCCGGTGCGAGCGGTCACCGTGACGTCGTCAACGGCCACGAGGCCCCCAAAACGAACGGTGATCTCGTTGGCGTGCAGCGTCGTCGCGAGACCGGTGCGGTCCTGGACGCTCGCAGCCGCGCGCGGCGCCGCGCGGCGCTTTCGTACCGCGGCGGACTCGGCGAGTCGCTCGACAAACTTCGGCCGACTCGGCACCAGACCCATGGAGTAGGTCAACGCCCCCAGCCCGAACGCGAGTTGCAGAATGTTCGTCGCCGTCTGTGACGTGAAGTACGCGGGGATGAGTCCCACGAGCAAGGCGCCGAAGAGGGCGAACCACGGCTCGCCAAACGCCGCGATGACGACGATGACGAAGAGATTGAGCGACGAGAGCGGCTCGAAACTCTGCCCGGTCGCGGTGCCGAGGGCGCTACCCGAGAGGGCGCCCGCGATCGAGGCCAGGAAGGCCGAAAGACAGAACACGAGGATGCGCGTGACGAGAGTATTGACACCGAACGCCTCGAGCGTGAGGGGCGACTCGCCCAGAACCCGGAGCAGACCACCCAGCCGACCACGAATGAGCCACACACAAAACACGGTCGACAACACCACGAAGAAGAGGATCAGATAATAGAAGCCTCGGTCACTACTCACGTGCAGCCAGCTGATGTCGGGTCGTGGCTCGGGGATACCGAGGTTCTCGAGACCGAACATCCACGACGAGTCGTAGAACATGGTCTGGACCAACAGACCGAAGCCCAACGTCGCGAGGGCCAGATAGAGTCCGGAGAGCCGCACGGCGGGCAGCGCGAGTAACGCGCCAATCGGTACGACGAAGAGTCCCGCGAGCACGAGCGCGAGGAGCCAGGGCACGCCGGCGGTCGTGAAGCGCGAGAACGCCACGGCGCCGATCGCGGCGAAGGTGATCTGACAGAGCGAGACCTGACGCGAGATGCGAACGAGCAAACCGAGCGAACTCAGCAAAATGACGTCAGTGAGGACACCCATCCACGCCGTGAGGTAGTCCGGGAAGACGAAGGGCACCGCGATCAGTGCGCCGATCACGACCACCGCACCCGAGAGTTGGAACGGGATCGGGAGATTGGTCGGCGCCAACTCGCGCGCCGCGCGCCGCGTCGACGAGTCGATCGAACGCTGCTGGCGCACGAAGACGAGCACCCCGAACAAGATGATGAACGGAATCGCCGAGGGTAAGCCCGAGAAGATATTGACCGACGTGAAGTACTTCGTCGCCAGACTCGCCGCGACGCCAATGACGAGCCCGCCCACCCACGTCCACGGCAAACTCTGGAAGCGACCAATCGCGGCGGCGCCGAACGCCTGGACGACGAGCAACGTGAGCGACGTCGCGTCAAGGCCCACGTTGGGCGCGAGCAACAGTCCCGACATCGTGACGAGAAAGCACCCAATGACCCACGCGGCGCGGCGCACGCTCACGGGGTTGATGCCCGAAATGGACAAGAGGTCGGGATCGTCCACGACCGCGCGCATGGCCGTGCCGAGACGGGTGAACTTGAGCATCGCGTACAGCAGAGCCGTCGAGACGATGGAGATCGCCACGATGATGATGTCGCTCGCCGTCACGAAAGTCCCGCCGACGCCGTAGGTGTGCAACGAGAGATACGGCGGAAAGAACGAACCATTCGAGCCGTACCACTGCGTGCACGCCGCTTCGATGATGAGCAGCAAACCGACGGTACCCACCACCTGGAGGATCAAACTCGAGCGCGCCAGTATGCGAGCGAAACGTTCGAGGCTGAGACCCAGCGCGAGACTGAGCGGCACGACCGCGACGAGCGCCGCGTACGGCCAGGGCATGCCGTGCTGCTGGTGGAGCCAGTAGAACACGTAGGCCGCGAGCGTCGCCAGTGCGCCGTGGGCGAAATTGAAGATCCCCGACGTGCGGTAACTGAGCACGAGACCCACCGCCGCCATGCCGTAAATGGAACCGGACACGACGCCGATGATGAGGAAGGGTAGGACACTTGTCATGCTCTACGTTTCCCCATCATCGACGTCATGTCTAGTTCTCAGTTTTCAGTTCTACAACGTAACTTCTGGTAATCGACGAAGCCGCTTACGATCCCGGGCAGTACGGCGTCAGACCCTGGGGCAGCGTGATCTTGCCCGAGTCGACGTCCACGATGAAGATGCAGCTCACCGAGTTCGGCTTGTTCTTGTTGAACGTCAGTGGTGGCGTGAGACCACCCAACGTCACACCCTTCAACTTGTACAGACCCGCAATCAGCTGAGCCCTCGTCGGGTTGTTACCGAGCTTGCCCGCTTTTGCGGCCGCCTCGAAGAGTTCGCCCGACGCCCACGAGTCGGCGTCGTTCTGGGTGAACGTCTTGGAGCTGAGCACCGAGGGCTCGTACTTGTTGAGCGCCTCACGGTAGATCGCCGCCGGACCAGTGGTCGCGGTGAACGGGAAGGCGTCCGCCGCGAAGACGGCCGAGGCTGAACCCAACTGCGTGGCCAGGTCCGGGGTCAGTACGACGTCCTCGTTGAGCAACGTCGGGTTGTAGCCCAACGTGGCGCAGTCCGACGCGATACCGGGAAGTTCGAAGGAAGGTCCAACGAACTCCAGGTCCTGCGCCTTGGCTGACTGTGCCCCGAGGCACTGTGAGTCGAAGTTTGCGTCGCCCACCGACGTGGTCTCTGAGACCGCGAGCGTGCCACCAATGGCGTTGTACGCGGCCTGGTACACCGGCAGCAGCTGTGCGCACACCGGCGCCTCCGTGCAGTACAGGTACGCGCCCGTCGTCTGGTGCAGCACGTTCTTCGCGTACAGCAGCAGGTCAGGCACCGACTCGTTGGAGGTCGCGCCCACCGGGAAGTAGTTCTTCTCGGTGAAGAAGCTCGTCAGCGGCGTACTTCCACCAATGACAGGAATGTCGTTCGCAGTTAGGAACGACTGAAAGCTCGCGTCCTCACCGCTGTTGTCGCCGACGATCGCGAGCACGTGGTCGTTGTTGACCAACTGCTTGACGTCGTTGAGCGCCGTGGACGGTGAACCACCGTCATCGTCAGAGATGACCTTCACCTTGTGCCCGTTGATACCACCGTGGGCGTTGGTGTAGTCGGCCCAGGCCTCGAGCGACAGGTTCCCACCGATGAAGTTCGATGCGTTGCTCCCGCTGTAGGTTCCGATGTTGCCGATGACCCAGGTCGAAGGCGTCGCGGCACCACTCGATTGAGCAGCGACGACGCCCACACCCACGCCCGAGGCGACGACCGCGGTGAACGCCACCACGATTTTCGCCAATTTCCCCTTACTTCGTCTCATTAGTTTCCCCCTAATGCCTATGTTTAATTGATTTGAGTCACTGCATTTTTTTGACGCGCGATTGGTCCGCCTAGTGGCCCCCGCCCCTCAACATTTGCTGCCGCAATTCTTAACACACTATTCCGTACATTACGAACCAAATTCCGTAACTCCCTCCAAATTAAGGACGAGCCCACTTTTCGAGACCCGAAATGAATGACAATGTCGTTACATCTCGCTCGCCGATCGCGGTCCTACATGGTGTTGAGGTCTACGTAATTTCGTGACAACACCGTGGCCGCCTCACGCGACTGGGTCGCCTGACGAAGGCGCGCGCGCTGCACGCCGTTCTCGAATTCGTCCTCGTAGTTCGGGTGCAACATCTGGGTCATGTAGTTCGAGAACTCCTCGGCTCGCCACACTCGCTCGAGACAGGTCGCCGAGTAGGCGTCGAGGAGCGCCTCGTCGTTCTTGACGTAGTAGGTGTCGAGGGCCTCGGCGAGCACGCGCACGTCCCCGAGGGCGAGGTTCATCCCCTTGGCGCCCGTGGGTGGGACGATGTGGGCGGCGTCGCCCGCCAGGAAGAGCCGCCCGTAACGCATGGGCTCGATGACCACGCTGCGCATGGCGGTGATGCCTCGTTCGAGGATCGGTCCACGATTGACCTCGGGTCGTTCATCGGTCGAGAGGCGTTCGGCGAGTTCGTCCCAGATCTGTTCGTCCGACCACTGATCGAGCGTCTCGTCGGGACGTACCCCGAGGTACAGCCGACTGATGGTCGGCGAGCGCATTGAGTACAACACGAAGCCGTTCTCGTGACGTCCGTAGATCAGCTCCTCGGTCGCGGGTGGCGCCTCGGCGAGGATGCCGAGCCACGAGAACGGGTAGACCCGTTCGTAGCGACGAAAGACGTCACTCGGGATCGCGCGGTGCGACGCACCGAAGGATCCGTCACAGCCCGCGACGAAGTCAGCGTGCACGCGCAAATCCTCATCGCCGCATCGCGCGTCGATGTACGGCGCAGTGGTGTTGACGTCCTCGATGGCGGTGACCTCGGTGTCGAAATGCAGCGGTGCACCTTGGGCGACGCGCAACGCAATGAGGTCCTTCACCACCTCTTGTTGGCCGTAGACCGTGTAGATCTTGCCGTCGGCTAACTCGCTCAACGGGATCCGGTGTGCACTGTGGTCGTAGCGCAGCTCGATGCCGCGATGGACCAATCCCTCGCGACGCAGTCGCTCCCCCGCGCCGACCTCCTCGAGAAGATTGGCGATACCGAATTCGATGACGCCCGCGCGCACGCGCTTCTCGACGTACTCGCGACTTCGATGCTCGAGGATGACGCTCTCGATACCTTGGAGGTGCAGCATGTGCCCGAGCAACAGACCAGCCGGCCCCGCGCCCACGATGGCGACCTGGGTACGTAACTCCTTCACGACGTTGTCCCCTCCTTCAACGAAACCGCCCCACGAGTGGGTTAAAAATACTTTCCCGCACCTTATCCTGTAGTGTACTGTTCAGTTAATTACACCCCACGTCACGAGAATTCGCGACCTGGGGCCACCAACGCAGCAGGGGGACGCACAATGGCCGTGGTCGTAACGAACACCGTTCGTACCCCCCTGGAACTCGTCGACCAGTTGGGACAGTACGGGGTCGCCACGATTCACGAAGCCCAGGGACGAACCGGCCTACTCGCCGCCCGTCTTCGTCCGATCTATCGACCGGTGCGGGTGGCGGGCAACGCGCTCACGTGCGAGGTCGCGCCCGGCGACAACTGGTCGATCCACGTCGCGGTCGAGCAGGCCCAACCCGGCGACCTGCTCGTGGTGACCCCCACGAGCCCCTGTGACGACGGCTACTTCGGTGAACTGCTCGCCACGAGCGTGCGCGCGCACGGCGTGCGCGGACTCGTCATCGACGCGGGCGTGCGCGACGTCGCCGAGCTCACCGCGATGGCCTTCCCCGTGTGGTCCAAGGTCATCTGCGCGCAGGGCACCGTCAAGGAGACCCCGGGCAACGTGCAGGTGCCGATCGTCTGCGCGGGCGCGTACGTGCGTCCCGGTGACGTGATCGTCGCCGACGACGACGGCGTGGTCGTCGTAGCCCACGACGACGTCGAGCGAGTGATCGCCGCGAGCCAGGCCCGCGAGGAGAACGAGGAGGGCAAGCGCGCTCGCCTCGCGGCGGGTGAACTCGGACTCGACATCTACTCGATGCGCGAGAAATTGCGTGAACGAGGACTCCGCTACGAGGAGTCGTCACCACGTTGAACACGCAGACGGCCCTAAAAGCTTCGTTGATTCGCGGCGGGACCTCGAAGGGTCTCTATTTCCTCGCCGAGGATCTTCCCGACGACGTCGCCACGCGCGACGCGGTCTTACTCGCCGCGATGGGTTCACCCGACGTGCGCGAGATCGACGGCGTGGGTGGCGGGCACCCGCTCACGTCCAAGGTGGCGGTGGTGCGACGTTCACAGCGCGAGGACGCTGACGTCGACTATCTCTTCTTGCAGGTCTGGCCCGACCGTGCCGAAGTGTCCGACAATCAGAACTGCGGCAACCTGCTCGCGGGAGTCGGGCCCTTCGCACTCGATCAGGGCCTCGTCGCGGCGACCGGCGACGTCACCGCGGTGCGCATCTGGATGGAGAACACCCAGAGTCTCGCGGTCGCGCGCATCCAGACGCCCCACGGCGAGGTTCGTTACGACGGTGAGGCGCGCATCGACGGCGTACCAGGATTCGCCGCACCCGTACCGATTGAATTCCTCGACATCGCCGGTTCGACCTGTGGCAGCCTCTTGCCCACCGGTCACGTGGTGGACGTCGTCAACGGCGTGCCGATCACCTGCATCGACAACGGCATGCCGGTCGTCTGCCTCCTCGCCTCTGACGTGGGGATCACGGGCTACGAGGACCCCGCCACCATCGAGGCGAACGCCGAGGTCTGTGCGCGCGTCGAGGCGATTCGTCTCGTCGCGGGTGAGATGATGAACCTCGGTGACGTGAGCGCCAAGACCGTGCCCAAGATGAGTCTGCTCGCCAAGGCCGAGCACGGTGGACTGGTCACCACGCGTACGTTCATCCCCACGCGGGTGCACGAGGCGATCGGCGTCTTCGGTGCCGTCTCGGTGGCGACCGCGTGCCTCCTACCAGGTTCGGTGGCGAACGACCTGTGCGGCCTCGTGAGCACGTCGGGCGAGACGACGTTGCAAGTCGAGCACCCCACGGGCTACTTCGACATCACGATGAACCTCAAGGTCTCGGGCGACGAGGTCCAGGTCACCTCGGCGGCGCTGTTGCGCACCGCGCGCCTCCTCATGAAGGGCGAGGTCTTCGTGCCCCGCGCGGTGTGGAGTGGCGATGATCATTGATTGTCACGGTCACTACACGACGGCACCCGAAGCGCACACCTTGTGGCGCGCGGCCCAAGTGGCTGCGTTCAAGGCCGGCGAAGCCTTCCCGTCCTACCCGGTGATCTCGGACGACGAGATCGTCGACACCATTGAGAAGAACCAGTTACGACTACTGCGCGAGCGTGGTGCCGACATGACCATTTTCTCGCCGCGCGCGTCAGCGATGGAGCACCACGTTGGCAACGAGGAGGTCAGTCTGGCGTGGTCGCGCGCGTGTAACGACCTGATCGCGCGCGTCGTGTCGCTGTTCCCCGAGACATTCGTGGGCGTGTGCCAACTCCCCCAGTCGCCCGGCGTGCCCGTGGCCGATTCGGTCGAAGAACTTCGACGGTGCGTCGAAGAACTGGGTTTCGTCGGGCTCAACCTGAGTCCCGATCCGAGCGGGGGACGTTGGGACGGGCTCCCGCTCACCGACGTCTCGTGGTTCCCCATCTACGACGCGATGGTCGAACTCGACGTGCCCGCGATGATCCACGTGTCGAGCAGCTGCAACGTGAACTTCCACGCGACCGGCGCGCACTACATGAACGCCGACACCACGGCCTTCATGCAACTCCTCCAGGGTGACCTCTTCGCGACGTACCCCGACCTTCGTTTCGTGATCCCCCACGGTGGCGGCGCCGTGCCGTACCACTGGGGTCGCTACCGCGGCCTCGCCGACATGCTCGACAAACCCGACCTCTCCACGCACCTCATGGGAAACGTGTACTTCGACACCTGCGTGTACCACCAGGCGGGTATCGATCTGCTCTTCGAGGTCATCAACATCGACAACATCCTGTTCGGCTCCGAGATGGTCGGTGCCGTGCGCGGTATTGATCCCACCACCGGCCACTACTTCGACGACACCAAGCGCTACGTCGACGCGCTCGAACTCTCGAACGAGGACCGTACGAAGGTGTACTCGGGCAACGCCCGGCGCGTCTACCCACGACTCGACCACCTCCTCGTCCAACAAGGTCGCTAACGATGACGACGTTCGTGGTGGACCCTGACTGGCTGTACTTCGATCCCACTCCCTCGGTGCCGTCATTCGTGCTCCCGCCGGGTGCGGTTGACGCGCACTGTCACGTCTTCGGACCGGGTAATGAGTTCCCCTTCGCGCCCGAGCGCAAGTACACGCCGTGTGACGCGGGTAAGGACACGCTCTTCGCTCTTCGCGATCACCTCGGTTTCACGCGCAACGTCATCGTCCAAGCGACGTGTCACGGCGCGAACAACGACGCGATGGTCGACGCACTGGTCGCGTCGAAGGGTCTCGCGCGCGGCGTGGCGACCGTCGAGCCCGACGTCAGTGACGCGCAACTACGCGAACTCCACGACGCCGGGGTGCGCGGGGTGCGCTTTAACTACGTGCGTCGGCTCGTCGATCCCGAGGACGACGCGTACTACCTGCGAATCGTTGAGAAGATAGCCCCGCTGGGCTGGCACGTCGTGGTCTACTTCGAGGCGCCGGACCTCGCCGACAAGTGGGGCCTGTTCACCTCGATTCCCACCACGTTGGTGGTCGACCACTGTGGTCGACCCGACGTCTCCCAGCCGGTCGACGGCGAGGCGTTCAATCTCTTCGTGCGCTTCATGGAGGAGAATCCGAACGTCTGGGCCAAGGTCACCTGTCCCGAGCGCCTGAGCATCACCGGTCCCGACGACTACGAGGACACGGTGCCCTTCTACCAGCGCATCATCGGGGACTTCCCCGACCGCGTGCTCTGGGGTACGGACTGGCCCCACCCGAATTTAAAATCATTCATGCCCGACGACGGCAAACTGGTGGACTTCATACCCCGCATCGCGACGACCCCCGAGGTACAACAGAAGTTGCTCGTCGAGAATCCGATGAACCTGTACTGGAGTGATGGCGATGACCGATAACGAGGAATTCGACGACATACCGGGCACGACGGTCTTCACGGCCGAGCGCTCGCACGAGGGTTTTCACCTCAACCAATTCTGCATGAGCCTCAA
>Ga0116229_10008110_pt1 | contig 16425 bp, 14 predicted proteins | sample S1TSphgellanicum_3_FD_87313 | JGI IMG/M metagenome (GOLD analysis project Ga0116229, IMG submission 87313) | Host-associated microbial communities from peat moss isolated from Minnesota, USA - S1T2_Fc - Sphagnum magellanicum MG | ecosystem: Host-associated > Plants > Peat moss > Unclassified...
AACTACCCAACGCGCTTCTTTTTTTTTTTTTTTCTTCCTCCCATTTTTATCCCCCCCCCACCCACCCCCCTCCCCCCCCCCCCCCAAACTCATAAGCTCTTAGGCAAGGTTTCACAAGTATGAGGAGACATGTCATACAACCTTCATTCACATTGTTATTTTTTGTTGTGTATCTTCTTATTGCACACCATACCTATTGTGGAAGTTCACACTGTGGTATCCCAATGGGTGAGCCTGGATACTTATTTGAAACCTTTTTGAAACTTCTTGTTACAATCTTTGATTGTAATAATAGAATACAATGCCTTGAACTTTTCCTACTACTAGTTGTGAATATGATATTGAGCTATTTGTTTGATTGTGTTTAGAGAGTATAAATTGCATCGTATTCGAACTAACAATCGTGTAAGAACTTTGATAACCTTTCTAGGTATCATTTGTATATTAAATAGATTCCACTCAACTCTAGCTTCATTTTTATTTCTAATTGTTCTCCTTTGCTCTCACTTGCACAAATATATTATTCTATTTGCTTCTCTTTTGAGATCAACACACTTGCACTAGGATTTAATTTTACTTTTTCTTTCATTCACTTGTCTTTTGATCTTAACACATTTACACTAGGGACTAGCAACTTTTTTAAAAATTGCAACTCCTCTATCACCTTTGATGATCAAAAAGCTCATGATTTGATACAATTGAATGAAAAATGTGAGTGAAATATAACCAAATGCATTTGCCTTGGTGATCCCAAACTTGTCACTTCATTTGTCAATTTTGGCAAAAAAATTGTTTAATTTGTTTTCAATTTGCACATCTACATGGACCCTTTGTAGGATTAGGAAATCCAAAATAGGATTATAATTAATGGAATGTTATAATTTAGGTTGGAAATTAGACATGCAAGAACTTACTTGTTTGTGGTGCTCTTGTGTTTCCTGTTCCATCACTTCTGCCTATTGAAAACCTTCAAAAATACTTCACTTCCAAATTTCTGATTTTTTATTTCACTTTTTGGCAATATTTGTGATCTTGGGAAAATATATTCAGTGTGCTTTTTTGTGGGGAAGGATTCCAAGGTGTCCACTTTTGGTGTTGATTTGGGCCCCAGCGGCTGTGGAATAGACGACAAGCATGGGAGCTCCCCGGTGGTGGATATTTCAAGATAATCATCATGCATGATCATCCACACATGGAAGGTGAAGATTATTTGTAGACTAGAATATCCAACCAACCCATCTGTCTTGCTTACATGCCTTCCATCATGTGACAGCTCCTCCAAATTTTGGTTTTCCATTGGCATTATGTGAACATCACCAATCTAAAATACAACAGCTCTAAGAGACCTGTGAACTGAAATAGTTCTCATGCTGAATGCACTATTAAGTTCTACATTTTTCCTTCCCATTCATTTAAGGACTCAGCAGCATTTCCTAAGAGTAAACATTGGAAAGAAGATTTTTCTTCAACATAAAGATCTATGACGACCAATGCAGACCACAAGAGAGAAGGATACTGAAATTGAGAACACAGATGCCAAACTCCTGTGAAAATGTAAATTTCATCAAATGAGTTGGGACTAACAGAAGCCTTGCAAAGCCAATTGATGACCCATAACAAAATTGTGTGAGGATAAGTGTGGTTTACAAGTCAGAAGGTCTCTGTATCATCTCTGGATCACTGACTCCATTTGTACAGATGGTCACCATAGCCCTTGCAACAAAAGAAATTCAACACTGGAATATATGGAATCTCACTCAAACTTCTACTCTTTGATCCTGTCTTCCCTATTCTTTAGTGTGTTACAGCTACTTGGCCCGAATGGCAGAATGTCTTTGGGCATTGGTCAATGTTTGGACTAGTTACCTCAGCAAGCTGCTGGTGAATGTGAGAAATGTGGGTATTTTGGTTTGGTGAAGTTGACAGATTGATTATCTAATGTGGTAACCCTCTCGCAGGATGGGCACATGGTCAGGGTGGTTGCAGGCAGTGGCATGTGAAAATCATGTGCCATCACTCGAGGAGCTGCAGCTTTGATGGCTCTCAACTCTTGCAACTCCTTTTGCAGTCTGGTGTTCTCCTCTGTCAAGGTCTCACAACACTGTTTGAGCAGTTCACAGTCTACTTCAGTTTGCTTCAGCTTTGTCCTGCATACAAAGAAAAACAAAGCAATCTCTATTAGAGAATGAACGATCCTGATCTCAGTTAGTCAGGTAATTTTAGCTTCAAAAGCAAAAAGGTTTGTTTAAGTTTGTAACATGAAATTAAACAACAACAGACGCAATCAGACAAGAAGACACTATATAACAACTGCACCACTCTGATACAACAGTCTTAAAAGACATGAGATTACAGAAAGCTATACCTTGCTCTCCTGTTTTGGAACCAGACTTCCACTTGACGAGGTCGCAAGTTGAGCTGTTTGGCTAGTGCACTCTTTTGCTTCTATGGAGGAAATAGCACAAAAGGTATAATAATCAGATAAGCAGTAACAGGAAAGCTACAGAGAGAATTGGCACATTTCCAAGAGTAGAAAACAAACCCCATCCTCAAGAATTGGCACATTTCCAAGAGTAGAAACAAAACCCATCTGCAAGAATTGACACATTTCCAAGAATAGAAACAAAACCCATCCTCAAGAATTGGCACATTTCCAAGAGTAGAAACAAACCCATCCTCGAGGATCAGAAGATAGTAAAATAGGCAATGAATGAGAGCAGAGAGAGTTTAGGAAGGCAGACATACATACCGGGCTGAGAGTAATATGGTCCTTGAAGCTTTCTTCTAGAAGTGCCGATTGTTCTTTGGAGAGACGAAGCTTCTTTCTGGTAGTTCCTCCATCTTCATCATCGCTGCCACCTCTTGAACTTAGGTCGCAAGCTCTTTCCCTCTCCAGGTCAAATTCGTGAAAACACTTCTCTTGTCTTCCCCGCTTCATCATGCCTATGCTGCTTGGAGACGACGTTGACAGCACAGTTTCTTCTTCACATTCGGTTGTTGAAGGTAATTGGTTGATGTCGATGCCTCTAGGAGATGTCCCATGGCCTCCAGAGGAATATGTTTCTACCTCGCCGTCGTTGTAACCTAAACCAGCAAAACGCTGCACAAACATCATAAAAAATGCAGAATCCAAGACCACAAGACAAAGAAGATGCGACCCAAAAAGTGTTTGTTCTCAACCTCTAGTGGGTAACGAGACTGAGATATAAAACGCACCGCTGCCTGAATTAGTCCTAGATCCGTTCCAGTGATGTTGCCATGAGAAGGTGGTATTGTTGGTAGATGAGGGATCAGGCGGCGTGCCAGAAGAGGAGTCAGAAGGCCTCATCAAGGGCTGCAACAAGTCAAGCTGCACAGGACATTGTCTTGGGGGGTCCGAGTAGTTCTCATCATGTCCTCTCTGCAACATCAGACCTAAGTCCATTTGCAAGCCTAAGCTGCACGCCCCTCCGGAGTGATCATCCGCCATTACTCTCATGCTCGACCGCAACTCGTTTCGAAACCTCTCCTTCCCTTCCGCAAGCAACATTTTCACTCCAACATTTTCAATCCCACAACACACGAATGAATGCAGAGCTGAACACTAGTGCACCCTGAGTCTAAAACCAGATAACTTAGTCTTTGTTAGCATGGTGAAGCCCACCCAAGTGCACACACTTAATGCCAGACATGTTTCTATAGTCCACATGACCCCAGAAAGAATGAATGTAGGGATACCAAACTTTGGCAAGTTGTTTCTGGTTGCAACAGAATGTCTCTAGTCTCTACCCCTATTAAGGGCAGAACCAACAAACCTGGGCACTACAAGAGGCAACCCTCTCAACACAAGCTTTTAACTTGCGCAACTTGAGGATCCAGTCAGAGTACAACAGACTCTCAAGCTGGATAGAAGGGAAAATGAAACCCTACAGATGAAACAGCGGCAGAAAATACAGCAACAGAGAGAAGAAGGCCAGAAAGTAGAAACCACTAGTGAAACAAACAGGTAGCAGGTACTGCAGACGCGAACTGAGGGCTTATTAGCTTCCTTCCTTTTCCTGTAGCATGCAGGCAACCACCTTCAACAACGGCGATGGTGGCTACTGTGGCTGATTGGCTGCTGCATGCAGTGACGAGCCTATCGTTGGTCGCCCCTAATCTTTGGATCCACTACCCTCCTCCCTCCTTTGTTACAATACCCATCATCATCACCGTCTCTCCAACACTCTCTTCTCTCTTCTCTCTCTTTCATTCTCCATCTCCTCTCAATCTCCAAAGTTCATCCATTGCCCTTGGGACTGGAAAAGGATGGGTTTGTTAATCCAAACATCTCCATCTCCAAAAATTCATCCATTTTCCCTGCAGTTTCAAAAATGGGTGGGTTTATTCATCCAAACATCTCCATCTCCAAAATTCATCCATTTACCCTGTGGTTTCAAAAATGGGTGGGTTTATTCATCCAAATATCTCCCATCTCCAAAATTCATCCATTTACCCTGTAGTTTCAAGAATGGGTGGGTTTATTCATCCAAACATCTCCATATCCAAAATTCATCCATTTTCCCTGCAGTTTCCAAAATGGGTGGGTTTATTCATCCAAATAGCTTCATTTCCATCTCAATCTCCCGAGTTCATCCATTGCCTTGGAGACCCGGAAAAGGTGGGTTAGTAGTACATTCATTCCAGTGTTCAGGTAGTTATGAGAAAATGTTACAAACCCCCCATCGGTTATCAAACCAGATATATATATACCCTCTTAACTAATGGAGGGAGGGTTCCTCGCTTTTTTTGAAGAACTGAACAACATTGAAAACCGGGTTGCATGGTTTCTTCAAGAAATCTGTGCAAGGCCAAAAAAGGTGTGCAAAAATACAATGATGGTAATAGAGACAAAAATGCAAATTTTCTTTTGTGGAGGATATTGTGAGCAAGATGATGACAAGTGGGAAAATTAAACATGACCTTTGTAGATGAATATAGTTACAACTCTTGGTTGAGAAAAAGAATATATCTTGAACATTGGTTCTGTTTACTGTTTACAATTTTACGTCCATTTGGGACTAGAGAGTCCATTAGATGAAAGATAGATCATGGAGGACTAATTGTCCTTTGGTACTAGCACCATGCCACAAATTTGGTCAGGGCGATCGTGTTCGTAGTTTGCATGAGTTTAACAAGAGTGCTCGTGTGGGTGAGGGGTAGGGTCGAACAAAAGTGTTCCCTAACTTTCTGTGTATTTGGACAGATGAAGAGCAAGTGCTCCTTATCCTCTACCTTCCCCAAGTTGTAGCCTCGACAAAGTCTTTCTACATATGGCACACCCTTCCACACACCTAGCACTGCCTCAAGTTGGTTCAAGATTCAAATTGTTTGCAAGTTTGCTTATGAAACTTACATTTTAAGGTCAACTTCTTGGTTTTTAAATGATTTGGTTTTCATTCTAATTCCCATACAATACAAAGCTTGTTAAGGATCCTCCCGATTGGTTGAAAGGCAAAAGCAATAAATACTTTGTTTGAGAACTAAAATAATAATAATATTTAAAGATGTCAATCTTTAAATATTTGTAGGAATTGATGAGACAAAAAAATCTTGTTTTTTTTCATTACCAAAATATAATAAGATAACAATGAAAATGAGTATTTATTTATTTACCAACTTTAATTTTTAAATATTAATTGATTAAAACATTTTTAATGGAATCATGTTTAATCATTCTAGATTGTCGCATGTTGCATTAGAGAATTTCACAATTATATTTATAATTTGATTTTCAAAGTCTCAAGGACTTTTTTTAGTTGGAATTTGATCCCAAATTTTTTTTAACTCCCAAGAAATCCAACCATGTGGCATCCAACAATTATAACCATGTGTCGTTCATCATCATAATCACGTGTCATTCTTTTTTTTTTAAAATATTCGTGCATACAATTATGTGTACACATACACAATTACACACATGTTTACATATCCACTTGCCCAAATTTGAACCCACAATTTTATGAAGTGTTAACACCTTAACCATTAAGCAATACAAGATTTTTTGAACATATTTTGGCAAATTTTAACTTCAACATGTCCAATAATAAAAACATGTTGGGAATCCCCACCTTGACATGCAATTTCTTTATCAATTTTTATTCAAATGGAACAAATAAATGCATGTTTTTGAAGTTTATTTCAAGATCTATCCATAAAAATCATCTTAATTTTAAAATATTCACGTTAAGGTGCCATAAAATGTTATTGGAAGTACTATATTTTGGACAAATAACATTTATTATTTTACATTTTTAAATTTATAAGCAATCTTTTAAGGGTGGTTCAATTCAATGTGAATTCAAAACCTTCGTTAAAGTTTTGACAAAGTTATTTTGGTTATATATGATGAAACCCTACCAAACTTTAAAAAAAGAAAACACCCAAGAAAATGAGAGAAAAAAAAACAATTAGTTTTGCCACGAGAGGCTCTATCCTGAAAATTCTAGGTATTACATTTAATGTTTTACCAATGAATGGAAGTTATATTGGATGAAATTTTGTTGGCTTTATGAAAGACCGTGAATTTTTTTTTTCACATTTGTACTAAAAAAAAAGTTTTGTAACCATTTTAGAATTCATTGTGGATATTTAAAAATTGAAACCATAATTCCATTGTCTTTTCTTTAACCATACAAATGAATATAATTTTTTTAAATAATTATATTGTTTAAAAAAATCCAAGTTTTTCAAACTTGGATAATATAGACAATTTTTAACAATGTGCATGAGGTACTTCGATGTTTAACACAAACATCAATATTGAATGTATATAATTTACATGGAAATATTTTTATTTTTAATCTTATATTCATTTTGAAGTTTCAGAATTTGGCAATTGATATATATTTTATCGTCACATTTTGGGTTTAAGTTTTCCATGAAAGGTGTTTTGTTATGATGTTTGATGGGTATACGTGTGGATAAAAAAATCATCCAATTTAATTTTTGTCTTGTTATAGATATTTATGATTTTTTTTTACACATGATAACTTTGTCAAAGTTTTAATGAAAGTCAATAAATTAAAGTGAAAATTTGACCAATATGTTTCTGTTACACTAAATTTGCATTCATTTCCAAGGACATTTGCCCATATATGGTCTAATTGATATCCAACTTTTGTGGTCTTTCACTAAATTGTGATTTTAATTGGAAACTATCCATGAAATATGTTAGTTTTAGTTTTTTTTTTTTTTTCCTTGGTTATTATTTTTAGAATGTTAACATTAAAATTTCCCATAATGATGATTGGATATGTATGGGAGATTGTTGAATTATAGTTTGAAGATTGTTTAGAAATGTAGAAATTGAACATGAATGAACTTTATACACACATACAATATGTATTGTTTTTCATGTATTAACATTAAAAGTTGTTGCTATATATTATGAAGCATCATTTGTTATTATATTGAAGGAATATAAGTGCATGTGTATGTCATACATCATCATTAACCCATGACCATTATGGATTGAAATATATGAATACTTTGATGAACTTATAAATTTGTGCACATTTGTTGATGCATGGTGTATTCTAATTTTTGTAAAACATAAGATATGAGACATTTGAAGGTTATGATCATGATTGATGTCTTCGCAATGTTGGTGTAAAGAAGTTGTATTCAAGGTTTGTATAATTACATGAAAATTATGTAAGTTTTTTAATTGAAGAATTAATGGTATTCAAGTTATAATTGTTTTCAATCTATTCATTCCTATATGTACTTTTAGATCCACATAGAAATTTTCATGTTGGAAAGGAGCTAATAAAAATTATTTTGTTCGAATACAGAATATTGTTGTATATGTTAACCCATGTTCTTTGATGTTAATGGGATCAAAAACCAATTTTTCTAATGATAATCTTTGAGGACGATGAATAAATTTTACTATTGCAAGTTGAATTGGAAATTGAATCCTTGTTATGATAAATGATTAAAATTTACCAACTCTTATATCTTTGATAATAGGTTCAATTGGTGTCCATTTTTATTCAATGTTATTTTTGTAATAATGACTATTTATTTTTTTGTCAATGTTCCAATTTTAAATTTTTAAAACATTATCCATATAATGATTTTTTCACAATATGTTGTTGATGCTTTAAAAATGCCATCAACTCCATTCACAAGACCATCAGATGTCATAATTACTAGCACATAATTTAACCAACATATATATTTTTATATGAATTGTAAAATGCATACCTGTAATTTTATTCAGATCATTTGAAAGTGTAAGATGGTGGGCATGATTGATGATTGATGTCCATTGTTTTGAAATGTGGGACCTAATGTGTTAATGAACACATTTTCATTGTATTTTTGTACAAGTTTATTTATATAAATAAATAAATAATAGTAAAAATTTTGGGTGGTTGTAAATTACAACTTGAATTTATAAATTGAATATCCTTTGTGTTTTCTGATGTTACAATACGAAATTTGTTCAAAATTTGAATAAAGAACACATCAAATTGCCACATAACTTTATTTAGTTCATAACATTAGACATGTATGTTTGCCAAAAATTTGGTGCTAATGCATTAACATTATCTTTTGATATTTTGAAATATCCAACTATCTTTCACAAGGGGTGCTTAAAAGAAATCACTTGTCATGATAACATCAACACCACCAACGAATCGTTTTGAATGTTTTTTATGGACCTTAGCCTATTATTTATAACATTAAATATTCTAACACCAACAACTAACATTTCATCTATGACAACAAGTTGTAATTGTTCATATTGACATGTAAGCCTATTTAATGAATTTGATGATAAGTTTGGTAAAATAGATAAGGATTATTGGACAAGTATGTTCAATGTTGAATGTATTATTAAACCGTCAATATTGAAAGTAATTTAACCTATTGATGGCATAAGTAAAACCTTGAATTTTTTTAAGTCAAAAGACATATTTCTATTGTATAATCGTAATAATCCTTGAATTGTGAGTTTTAATGTAAAAACTTTACCAGCTCCATCACCCCCTGTTAAAATTAAACATATCGATGTATCATGGTACAATACATCATCAAAAATAAAATAAAATTCTTCATTTAATTGTCTAATTAAACTAAAATATTCAAGTTTTTTCATCGTCATGTAATACGATGATTTTGTGAAATTTTCATCTTCTAAAAATTATGATTTTTGGTTTGATCCATTACATGATTGAATGAAAAAATCAAATCATAAATCATAGTGTTCAATATTGATTGTGTTTGTTACAAGAATTATAAGACATGGATCATTTACTTCATTATATATATCATTAATCCAAATGTTAGTTGAATGTAATGGTTTTGCTTTGAATTTATTGAATCATCCATTTCTTCTGTATTTGGATATAACATTTGGTGGTTGAAAATAGATTTAATCTTAAAAATTTCATTAGGTTGTTGACAATATGCATCATGCCAAGCTACATTAGTTCCAAATTGCGAATTTTTTAAATTTTGAAGTGGTGAATACAATTTAAAAAATTTTACCAATTTTCAATAATTTTATATTTATTATAATTTACATTCCTAATAATTTGGGGTTTACAATGTTGTGAAATCTTATTTTTAAATGTTATAAAATGAACTAAACTCTACTAATGACAATAATTTACATTGACTATGACTATTAATATATTTGTCTATGATTAATGAACACATTATATAAGTTGAATTTGGTTCCAATTCATATAATGCAATTTTTGATTTTAACACAAAAGCATGTTCATAAGAAAGAGAAATATTTATGAATTGAAATGTTTGAAATGAATGATATAATGATAAAGAAAGCACAAGGTAAGCAGCAAGTTGAACAATCATTTGTTGGGCATTAAAAAAAACATTACCAAACTTTTGAATTTTTATATTTGCATCTATATTATTTGCGATGCATTTTTTATGATAGAATGTAATTTTAATGTTATTGATTTATGTATTTCTGTCATATATGACGTGCAATATGTTGCAGTTGCATATGGGTCCAAAATAAATTGAATATTTATATTTACAAACCATAAATGAGCAACACATATACTAAATGCATTAATTTTTATGTTTTTAGGTGTTTGTTTTAAGAAAATGTGTGATTTGTTAATTTACTTTTCAAATTTCATATATATGTATTTTCATCAAGGTTTTAAAAATGTAGATATTCAAAAAATGATATATCATCATTTTCTTTTAAATATTTTTAAAATTGAATTATTTTGTTTGATTATGTATGGAAGTATTATTGTGAAAATGGATAATTCCCATTTATTTGAAAAGGTTTTAAATTTTTTGTTTCACACATAAGAGGCCATGGGTAATGAAATCTACAAACAACATGATTTTTTTTCTTACATGTATGTGTGTGTTAATGTTGTTGTGCATTTTGTAATGGGTTTGGTAATAATGATACATTGTAAGAAATATACATGTTTACAAATCATTCAATTTTTTCATTGGTGTGCACTTCATACATAGGTGCAAAGATAATGATCTTTTGTGATAAGTTTCTAGAAACAAAATGTTTTATGATCGTAGTATTTTGCACATGTGACAAGGTCAATTCGTATCAATTCCATTATATGAATATATTAAAGGTCTTTTATTTTATTTGAAAAATTTAATTTTGGAGCATGCAATGTGTGTAAAACTTTAATGAGAAGATCCAATAATCTTTCAACAAATGTAAAAGTGACAAGGAACATTAAAAGACCAAGTTATCGAATCATTGCAAATAAATTTTCTGTAACCTTTCAATATAATTAATTGAATTAAATAAACCTTTCAAATAATGATAACCTAAGTATGATTTGAAGATATTATATAAATTTGGTTTATCTCATACCTAATAAGCTTTTAAAGTTCTACCACATAATTTTTCTTTTCGTATTCGCACCCAACCAAAACTTATGATTTTTTGGATGGAAACTTTAGTATCTTTTTTTTAAATGTTAGAAATATTTATTGAAAAGTACCCATATTTATGAAGTAATTCCCACTGAGCTATTTGTTGATATGAAAAGATTTCAAAAAATTCTCAAAGTTACCTGTAGAACAATGTTAGAAACTTTAATTCCTTTGAATGTTTATTTTTAAATAAACTTAAAGGCTGAAATTTTTGACTTGGGGCAATATAATATACAGTATTTTCATAATCCATTATTTTTAAAACATCTAAAAAATTATGTATCATTGAATTTGTTGGTGTACAATGTAGTTTTTCATTATCAAAATCAAAATTATTAGATGATGCATTATTATAAGTAGAAATTTGAGATTATAAATTCATATGCAAAGCAAAAAAACTTGCCCATTAATAATGAATGATAACATTCAATTTTTTGTATAATGGTGTTTCAATTAAATTTCATAAAACAACCATCACCATATTTAGACAAACATTTCATAACATATAAAGTGATTTGTATTTAAAACGTCACTTAAAAAACACATTACACCATCATGTGATAAACATGGTAGTAGTGATTGAATTTGATCCACATTTGCAGGGACATTAATAACATTACCATGCATCTTATATTGCCCATACCTTTGGAGTTTATAAATTTGAGCAAAAACAAGACGTGATGAAATAAAATGTTTTTCTAATTATGTTAATGTTTGGACTTATGGAATGATTTTTTTTATAAAAATTATTTGGTACTTGATATAAGGGTGGTTTATTTTCATTAATACATATGTAAACAACTTGTAAATATGTATGATATTGAACTAGGTTTTATTTGAATTTGAAAGTATATAGAAAGTTATCTTGACAATTGATTTGAAAAATATTTATGTTGTTTTTAAAAACATAACATTTCACACTTAAAGCGTGGAATTATGGAAACATCTTGGATTTGTTTATTATAAATATCAATGTATATTAAATCATGTGTATTTTCCTTTATATTAACATTATGTTTTATTTTATTTTATTGAACATCATGTTTTATCAAAATTGTTGTGTGGGAATTGGTTCTTTAATTTCTTTTTGAATGCATTGAACATATGACGATTGAACTTTGTCATTTATGAAAGATTTTTGTGACTTTTTATTATATATATCATATGATTCATAATTTATGATCTAGTTTTTTTAATATTTGAAAACATGTTGATAAATTTAGATGTTTTTGTGTAATAACTTAAATTTGGACAAAGCTTTAATAATTCAAAAATATTGTTGTCATAAAGTGCCAATCAAAATATCCTCTTTTTTTTGTGTTACATGAAGTTCAACAATCAGATGAGAATGTTCCATTTTTATTTTGGGATTTTTTAAAATTTTGATAACAGAAACTGAAGTGAATGGAACTAACAAAATTTCATTGATAAAAACATTTGTGTTGTTTTTTTAAAAGATATATAATTATAGAATATGATTTTATTTATTTTTAATAATATTTATATTACAAAAAATGTTGAACAATGAAATAACATACTCCAATGGTGAATCCCAATTATCTTTCAAAATTTCCATTAATGCAAAATCATTTTTTTCATTCCAATAAAAATGTGTAGGTAGTTGCAATAATTGAATAGGAAGTGTTGTTACACCATTGATTCTGAAAGAGATCGAAAATCATCAAAATCTATGGTAACTCTGGGATCATTAAAAAAAAAGTTGGCAAAAACTTAGATAAACTATTAACATATTGAATTGGTTCAAAATGTTGAAAACTATATGCTATATGTAAGGGGATAGATTGAAAATACATGCCACATCGAAATATAATGTGTTTTGATACTTTATTCCAAATGTAAATTGGCTTTTGTATATATTCAGTTATCCAAAGTATTGCAATGAAATCTCACCACAAACCTCCCATACTAACATTTCATGCCATTTTTGTTACATATTAATGTGTATTTATGACCATGCTTTGATGTAAATCAAACAAAAAACTCGGAATTAATTTTCAAATACAACATTGTTGAATTTTTTTCTATATTCAATAATAAACATTGATTAAAATGTGCCATGTTATTTTGCCTCAATTCAAGATATGATAAATGTTTATCCAACAAATAAAATATAAAATCAAAAAGATGATTGCTTGTTTCATATTTGTATGTTGAAACTAGTTGAATGCCATATGAATGTCATACATGTTCAAATGATGAATCAACAAATTTTAATAAAGGTGTTTCCATTATTATGAACTTCAATTTAATGGATATATAAATAAACAATAACATAGTTATCACATAAACACATTAAAAAAAGATAAAATCAATGATTCATTCAAGACTATTTACTTTTAATTCTTTTTGGAATTTTTTTTGCATTGAAAAAATTTTAATATTGGAAATTTTCTTAGGTGGAAAATTTGTTTAAATTGAAAAATTGCTAGCATTGAAAACAATTAAATAAAAAAATGCATTAAAGATTTGCATGCACTAAAAAAAATCATTGAAAATTTGATTATATTGAAAAAATATTTGCTTTGAAAATTTGTTTATATTGTAAAACCATTTGCATTGAAAAAAATTATTCACATGAAAAAACTATTTTCATTGAAAAAAAACTACTTTCACTATAAAAAAATTTCATTGAAAAAATCATTTCCATTGAAAAACTTCTTTCATTGAAAAAATTGTTTGCATTAAAAAAACTACTTTCATTGAAAAAACTACTTCTATTGAAAAACTACTTTCATTGAAAAAATTACTTCCATTGAAAATTTGTTTTCATTGAAAAAACTATTTCCATTGAAAAACTACTTTCATTGAAAAAATTGCTTCAATTCAAAAATTTCTTCACATACAAAATGTTGCATTAAATGTTTTTACAACAATTGATGTAAATTGATGTAAATTTCGTTTTTTGAAAAACCATGAAATAATTATATAATAAAGGTTATTTAAATCAAATTTTTGATATAGGGAATTTACACATATATGAATGATTCATATACTAAAGGTAACTACAAAAAGGTCATATTAAACCTATTAACAACCTTAATGTCTAAGAGGGTTTTTGTTTAGAAATTGATTTTGATTCAAGTTTGTTTCACACTACACTGGACAATATCATTAAGAATAGTTGCCAAAGGAGCAAGTAAACCTTCGCCCTTCAAATTCCGCTTGTGGGATAAATTGTTGGATGTTTTCTTGAAAGCCAACGAAGGTAATTGTGGTAGACAATTGAAATTTACTTTGAATGTGAATTAAAGTGGGGAATTTCACTTGTTTTGGATGAGACGAATCCAAGAATTCAAATTTTGTCATATGCACAATTGCTTTAAACTATTTGCCCTAAATAGTTAATAATACAAGTTCATCCTTAGTTACAATGGAACCATGAAAAAAACCTAATTTTTGAACTGTTGATTTTGAACAATAAATGTTATAATGAACACCACTTGTTGGAGAAATGATGACATTTGCTACATGACAATTTGCACATACTTTTTGAAATGGAGGCACATCAAAGCTAGCTTTAAACAACACCCCAATCACTTGAAAAAAAAACATTATATTAAAACAAAAAGGTAAATGAAGAGGACCATAAACATAGGGAAAATGTGGAAAAAAGGTAGATCAATCATGAAAGAAATAAAACCATACACACACATACACATAATATGTAAACAAAAATAATGAAATGCATAATAAGTGCATAATAAAAGATATTATGGATATTTAGTAATTAAAAAAATTAATACCTAAAGAAAAGATAAAGAACAAGATAAGAAAATAATAACAACAAAAGAAATATCAAGAAGAAAAGGTCATTCAAGCACAAAAAAAATAATTATATCCTTTTCTTTCCATATATCTCTTTCATTTCTTATTCACTTCGAATGATTGAAAAAGTGATTGGCGTGAAATTTGAAGCTTTAAAAATGATCTTGGAAGTGAGAAAACATTAGAGCAATGTATATATATCTTAAGCTTTAAAACAATTTTTTTTAAAATTTGTGTTTAAACCTTACACTTTCACCCCCTTCACTTCCATAAGTCATATCTTGCTCATTTTAAAACCAATTCCAATGATTTTTGTGATATTAAATGCACCAGAAAAGGGCTACAAAATCCTTTGAATGTTTAATGGCTATTGACCAATGTGGAGAAAGTTATAAAACTTTATTTATAAAGATTTTTCACATACTTGTCTACTTTACTTTATTAAAATTACAATATGTTCTTGTTTGAACAAACACACTCCAAACATTTTATCCCATATTATTTACCCAAAAAGGAATATCACTGAACTATATATATACAATTTTCTCACTTTTAGTAACAACATTGTACTCTATGTCTAGAATGCAATGGAACATAGATTTTTGTTCTTTAAATAATTGTAGTAAAAAAAATCATTTCAATGTAGTTTTATTTTTTATAGGTTATTTTAATAGAGAAAATTATGTGGCCACTTGGTTCTCCCTTCCTCAAGGAAAGAAGAATCAAATGGTTGATTTTGTATTTTTTTTTGCATTAAATTTGGATGGCCACCCAATTCCCCTTACTGTTCAAGCAAAAAAAAATCAACCCTAAACTTCAAGGGACCAAGTCTTTTTTTCTTTTTCTTCTATTTTTCTGCTTGAAGACCTAGCAGCCACAAGGTCAATCAATTTTATTTATTTTTTCGCTTAGAGACCTAGCAACCACCAAGTTTTTTTTTTCCCCGGTTGGAAACTTGACAACCACAAGGTTTTTTTTTTTTCCTTTCTTTCTTTCTTCTACTTGAAGACCTAGCGGCCACCAAGTTTTTTTCTTTGGTCAGTTTTTTTCCGCTTGGAAACCTGGCAACCACCAAGTCATTTCGAGGCCACCTAGTGGCCACTAAATTGTTTCAAACTACTTGGTGGCCACCGTGTTTTTTTGTTTTTCCACTTAAAACCTAGCAACCACTAGGTCTCTTTTTTTCCGTTGGATTTTTAATGACCACTAGGTTGTCTCAAAACCACTTAGTGGCCACTAGGTTTTTTTTTCTTTTTTCTTTTCACTTGGAGACCTAACGGCCACCAAATCATTTTGATACCACTTAGTGGCCATTATGTCACTTTTTTTTTTCCGCTTGGAAATTTGATGGCCATTAGATCATTTTGATGTTAGACTACCAAGGACCACTTGGTGGCCACCAAGTCTTTTTTCTTTTTTTTTCCCACTTAGAAACCTAGCGGCCACCAAGTCATTTCGATGCTAGATTACTAGGTGGCCACCACGTCATTTTTGGTTTTTTTTCACTTGGAGACTTGGCGGTCACAAGGTCATTTCAACATTGGATTGCTATGGACCACTTGGTGGCCACCATGGTTTTTTTTTTTTTTTTTTTTTGATTATTTAGCACCTAATGGGCGTTTGGTTGTTTTGTTTTTTTGTTGTCAATTCCCTCCTTATTGGCCCCCGGTGTGTTTTTCTTTTGGTTTGAGAAGGGCGTACGTTACAAAAGAGTCG
>Ga0116229_10008111_pt1 | contig 16424 bp, 16 predicted proteins | sample S1TSphgellanicum_3_FD_87313 | JGI IMG/M metagenome (GOLD analysis project Ga0116229, IMG submission 87313) | Host-associated microbial communities from peat moss isolated from Minnesota, USA - S1T2_Fc - Sphagnum magellanicum MG | ecosystem: Host-associated > Plants > Peat moss > Unclassified...
TAACTTTCTTCCTCAAAATGTGGTGATTTTTTTGAAATTTTCTTAAAAAGTTCCCTTGACCATGTTGCTTGGGACTGATTTTTTATAGCAAAATGGCAAATTTCACCATAGAAAACATCATTGTGTGTATCCAAGAACATTATGAGATTGATTAGTGAGAAAGATCCAAATCCAAAAGCTATAATGTTTCATCATAGGTGTGCTTGTGTCTACGTGTTGACGTATTTACTGTTGTTTGGGATAGCATATAATTGGCATTAAATTCATCGATCATCTTCAAATTTTGTTTCAATTAAATAGCAAATGAAAAGATCCCCAAGCTCAAAAAAAATCAAATATATTTTATTCGACAATTAGATCGTAATTTTATTTTCAAATTTGTATAATATTTTCAGTGACCTATTTCAAAACATAATTTTCTAGCCTATAATTAAATCAATCCACTTATTTTTGGTTGCCATTTAAATACAATCGTCCCATCTAGTAAAAAACATGTTAGAATGCTTTCTTATTGGCAATTTAGTTGCCTAATAAGTGGAACTTGCCAAGTGCTTGAATTTGGAAATAATAGCAATTACCCTAAATTATAAAAAAATGTCAATAGGGAATTTGGAAAACTCACATAGAAAGAACCAATCAAACTTTTGAATAAATGTAAAAGATGCATGTTGGCCAAATGCAAAGGTCTTGGAAAGAATTCTTCCATTGGATTAAATTTGCATCTAAGAAGTTGTTTGCATCTTTGAAGTTGTGTATGGGCAAGTCTACTTAAAACTAACATTTTGGCATGTTTCCACAACAAGAATGGAAATCGTTAACCAAATACTTGAATGGATGTAGTTTGAACAAACATCGATTAAGATTGCATCTAAAGAGTTCAAGCCATGGCAAAGGCTTGTCTGGACCAAAATAGAATCTTGAACACATCTGAAATGGGAGGTAGTTGGTCAGATGGGGATGATCTTGTCCAAACCCTAAAATCTCCCATCCATAATTTCAGTTACAACTTGACTCTTCAAGCTTAGCTTATGTTATAGGCTTTCCTCAAGATATTTTGGATCTTTTAGGATCATCCAAAGAATTCCCAAATGGATGGAAGATTCATAATATTTTCCATGTGAGTCTTCTAGAGGCATTTGTACATGACGATCCCAACCAACTTCTCTTTAGACTATCAAAAGCTATAATAGAATGAAATATTATGACCAACCAATTTTATTTTTGAGAATTCAAATAAGAAAAATGGATGCACACTCATATATGAAGGCACAATTTTTCTTGAATCACCCTTCCCTTCATATTTTTCATTCAAGTATTACCATTACTCATGAGAATTGGTGAAATTTCTAATGAGAGGGATGTTGTCATCCTTGATGAACGAAGTGATTGTGTTAACAGTTTTCAATCTAATCACCTTCTTTTCTTCTATCACAAAATTATGTAAAGTCATGTTTAATATTGCCAAGCTTCTCTTTTTTGAAGCAGATTCACCATCTTGAACAACCAGATTCCTCAAATGGCACAACACCCTTCAATTAATCAGATTTTGACATATTAACATTTATATTCCTCAAAAAAATTCGACAACTTTCATTAAGAAATTAGATGATCTTGAACCACGTGGTATGTCTAAGGTCAAAGCACCTTCCATCTCTCTTCTTTGATTAGCAATTGCAAGTCTTCATGATTTTAGGTGGGAGATGATTATAGGAATGAGAGTTGAATCCCACATCAATCATGTGATGGCATCAGTCATCCTCAAGATCTAACACTGTACCAAATGACAGAACTTGCTGCTTTGTTAAACGAAGTTAGATGCATGACTTAGCAACTACCTATCCAAGAAAGCACTCAGGCTAAAACTCCTGAAATACCTAGTGCCCAAACATGCTCATATTGAAATTGAATTTAGGCTAAAGCAACAGTATCTGAATCAAGCACACAATCAAGCCAGAAACGAATTGATAGAAGTGGCCATGAGGATTCAATTAATGTATCAACAAAATGGTGTTGAAGTATGAGGTCAGATAACAGTGTAGAAAGTTCCCTAAAGTTTGCAGGTCAGGGAAACAAAAGACCTGTACAGCATATGAGCTAAACCTAAACATCTATCTTACAGCCAACAAAATTGTCACCCCAATTTCTTGTCACAATCTGGGGGCCTATGGTCCTCGAGAGTGACCAAGAGCAAAAGTCACCACTGCCAATGCACTCTTACCCCAAAGTATGTGGTTTTGGGAAAAGGATATTTAGTGATGGGCATGTTTTGATCAGGCCCCTCTACATATAACTACCACCTCAGACTTGGAAGAAAAAGTTAAAAGTATAAAAATCAAACTCTTCTTGAGCATGGGTAAGAGCTCACAAATCTACATCTAGCACAGGCACTAATGAGGATGGAAGCTATCACTTAAAGCCTCAATCATTAATTTTTTTCTAACCCATTCCTTGCCCCTTGTGTCGTTTTTCAGTCATCTCTTTGAAAATGCCATTCTTTCTGCGTAATAACAACCATGTGCAAACCATAATCCAAGCTTTGACCTGCTGAGGAGGACAGCAGGGATGTTGTTGGAGACAAACCAGGAAAATAGATACCTTTGATAAACTCAGTGTATCTTGCAGCATGGTTTCACTTGATTGCTTTTGCCTTCATATTATCTCCCTTGATCTCATCGGCAATCTCTAGATATCCCTGCTTGCCTGGCCTGTTTCTGACATGAATCTGCCAGGAGTTTTGCCTCTTTTGACATTCTTCTGGTCCACGTAGTCCTGCTCTTTTGTCCTTTTTTTCTTCTTTATCTTGTGCTTTTGCTTGAGGTTACCAAGCTTCAAACAGATGGATGGAGCCAGAAGGGATTAAAGCTTTCTGGTTCTGAGAGTGATGCCACATGGGGCTTGGACACATCAGTTTCTGCTTGCAGCATCATTTTACTACTCTCCACTGTACATGGCAAATTGACTGGCAAATTTGCCTGTCCAGCAGCTATTGGTGGATGTTTGTCCTCAGACACGCTGGGGAGGATGGGTTTGCACACACGAGTATTGCACAGATGGGTTTGTAGAGGAGATGCACATTGAGTACGCATTGATGAGTGGCCTCTAAGCTTTTTCATGGCATCAGCAATCCATTGGGAGGTTTTGACCTGCAGACACAGTGCAGCACATTAGCCAGCAATCATACAGAGAATAACAATACTCAAATGCTCAAACATCTTAGAGCAAGAGGCAGCTGAAATCAGACAACAAAATGCACTTAAATCAATTGACCACATTAGAGCAACCCCACCAGTGCAATCTACAGCAAATTTTGGATGATGAGAAGTCAAAGCATGACGGTTTGGTTCAGCAAAATGGTTTTGGCCCAGCATTTTTGCTGAGGCTGGCAAAAGGCACTGCAAAGCCTAACACCTACTGTTGATGGGCTAGATTGTTTGATCGGGCCACATGGGTTGCTATTAGTAGTCTCCCACCTTTTGCAGTCCCAGTTTCAGTTTTATGGGTGAGGTTGGGAAAAAGTAAATAACTAATCTTGGAAGTGAGAAATAATGTTGCAGCACCACATACTGCACATGGGTGGAGCTGCTCTTACAACTTCCCCAGAATTCACAGCAAAGAGGACTCTAGGAGACATGATCTACATCATTCTTGCAAATGTATGCTACAAGCAGGCTAATAATTATGAGTGCCCACCACATTGTGTGTATGTACCTGCCGATTGTATCGTGTGGTTGCCACCACCACTTTAGTTTTGTAAGCATCATCTTGCTTCTGCACTGTGCTTTCCTTCTCAGGATGTCTGTAAACAGCATCAAGTATATCCTATTATGAGCTGGAATGCAAAATGTCAAATGGGTCATAGTGCAACTGGTCTTAAGCACTTGTCCACATGACATGTGTACTGTTTCAATGTGCTGATGAGTCAATGATTACGTGTGATTGCATCTCTTCTGTGGCTGCATCTCAGATGTGTCCACAGTGTGTTGTTAAAGATCAAAACTGTGGAAAGAAGTGAAGCAAGACGAGAGGCAGTGCAGTGCAGTACCTGTGTTCTTGGAATCCACTATGCTGATGATGCTGGAGCAGTTCAACTTCTGAGCCATCATCCTCTTTATTACATTGAGGGCAAGTCTCCAGGATATCAGAACCAAGCTTACTACTGAATTCCTTATCACTATCTATCACCTGTTCAAGGACCCGCTGCTCATCCATTAGTGAGTCTACCAGTTCCCTCATAGTCATGGCTTCTGCAATTTGGGGAGAGTCGAAATTTGCAGCGGAGGATTGCACAACCTGTTGATCATGTTCATCTCCTACAGATGATGACTCCACAATTGTATCACTTTGAATGGGGAAGGTTTCTGGATTTTCTGTTTCTTGCACCTCATCAGACACCTTCCCAGTTGTGACAAACTGCGGTACTCCAACATGGGCACTGCTTCTTTGTGTAACCCTTGCACCCCTTGATAAACCTCCTTTCAAGCTGGCAAGTTGTCCACTTTCCTTGAAGCCACACATCTTAGTTTTCTTATCTGTGCATACAACAACCCACTTGGTTATTATCACTGACCAAAACTTCAGCACTGGCTGGAGGAGCCTGACTGCCTGCAGCCAAAGTGGTTCTATTGCAAAAAAATCCAACCTATCAAGTTTGCTGCAGTCCAAAATAGCTCGAACCCTCCCTTGAATATGGCCTTTACATCGAACCAAATTTTGAGACTATTTCAGGCTACAAATCTGCTGCTACATTGATCAAGTTGGAAACTGGGTGATCCTGAGGACTCTGCAGTGATGTTATCAGTGACAGCGGCACTTGAATTGCCCCTAATGCTCAAACCTGCAACACTTGTCCAATGCTTTAGTTCTATACATTGTCATTCACTCAGCAGCGCACATACACTGACACTTCACTGAAGAAAATGTGCAGCCTGGCAGACATAGTTCTCTGCATTAAACAGCAGCAGATAATATGAGGATAGACACACACAGACCTGCAACAGGTTGCAACCTTGCCAATGACTTATGCAATAGAGATGTTCCTGGGAATGCCATCAGGTTCAACTCTATAAGTGTCTGTTTTGGAAATGTATCCATTGGCTGAAACCCAAATGCCCCTATCCAGGTCTCCAGCAATTCAGGAACTGCTGGTAGCACCAATGTCTCCACACCCAGCATTTGCAACATCTGCAAGACATTCAGATAGCAATTCTGTCATTTAAAGCACAAATAATATCAAAGACAGAAGTGAGATCTCTACTGGAGGTCTCTTCAACTTGGATCAGTTGTCAAGAAAGTGTGCATACTGATATGTCCCAAAGGAGTTGGTGGGAATCAAGGACCAGATAGAAAAAACAAAGCAAGTACCTACCCGCTCAATGGCATGGATGAGACGGCGACACATGCCCTGCCGCCGGTATTGAAACCGAGTACCAATCAAGGGCATCTCTGCCAATACAGCTCCATGGACCCTGCAAATGCAACAGCATGTACATATAAGAGCAGCTACACCCATGCTCAGTATGTGGCCCTGCAACAGTATCTCTCACATCCAAGATTAGTTTGTTACTTTTTCCCAACCTCACCCATAAAACTGAAACTGGGACTGCAAAAGGTGGGAGACTACTAATAGCAACCCACCTGGAGCAATCAAACCATCTAGCCAATCAACAGCAGGTGTTAGGCTTTGCTGTGCCTTTTGCCAGCCTCAGCCCCATGTGCAAAAATGCTGGGTCAAAAAACATTTGCTGAGCCAAACCGGCATGTTTTGACTTTTCTTCATCCAAAATTTACTGTACAATGCACCAGTAGAGTTACTCTAAGGGACCTCATTACCTAGGCCCTTCAAGGGCAAACCCAAATCACAGTTTTTGGTTTCACAAAAATGAAGGCAAGGAAGGAGAGAAAGAACTACCTTATTGCTGCCACTGATATAAGCTCATCACCCTTCTCCAGAATCACGGTGTAGAATCCATGGTAGTTCAGCCGATTTATATCTGACCTGTTTGAGAACAATATGCAGATTCAGCTGTTATGCCACCAGATGGTAAGTTTTCCAGAGGAGGATAACTAGGACCCACAAGCAAGCAAAAGGACCACTAGACTTCAGAGCATAAGTCACAAGTGCTCTCAATGGGTGTCCACAAATATTAGTGCAGCTTACAGCAAGACATGATTTGGACTTACCCACGATTGTAGAGAGCATGGGCAATTACATCTACTTTGGTGCGTGGGTCAATCATGGGCCTGAAGCATTCTTGCATCACACTAAGAGCAATAGACAATTTGATGTTCTGTTCAGCCAGGAGCTCCTTGTCAACTTCCATCAGCTTTGGATCCAGTGGGTCTTCATCTTGGGATCGTAGCAATGTCCATGAGAATCCCTTCCCCAGACTGTTATTGGTGCCAACCAGTCCTCGCAAGCCCCTGTAGATCTGCAAATCCCCACCATGTTTGTTAATCTTATATTGTCACTTGAATCCATTTCAGATTTGCAGCTCACCCCTGTACTACTCAAAATGCTCGAACAAATGACCTGAGCTCACATTTCTGGAGTCTAACCAAGTGCAAATCTACCCTACTGTACCAGCTATCTGCTTTACCAAATCTCAGGCTCTATTCTGGTCTGGTGCCTTTTTTTCTTTCCTTGCTACATTCATGTATTCTTGAAGGTAAGCTACATATACCCTTCGCAACACACTAAAGAAGTCGCTCTCCATTTTGCAGCTAGGTCCAAATGTAGTCTCACTTGCATGGTCCCAGAGCATCAAAAAGTCTTATAAATACTACCCCTAAAACACAACCAAAATTCCTAAAGTAGACACTATCTTCCTCAGTGCCCAAAAGACCTGAACTAAAGAAAAGGAAAATGTAGGACCTAAATGCTTACCCTCTCACATGAACTGCCACAGAACCAGCTGTCCTGTGGGTATTGCTCCATTTTTGGCATGCCTCTCATATACAAGCACTTCACATGGACTGGAAAACACAGGCCCCCCAACAGCAACTGCATTACTTATGTACTCAGATTACTGCCTGGTTCGATACAAGAGAGGACATCAGCTACCATGCAAAAAAGATATGTTACATGTGGGGAAATCATCACAATTTGACAGCTGCCATTGGAAGGTGGATCTGCTGGCAGTGGTCATGAATGGTTAGACTTTGATCACAGGATCAGGGTTCTGCCAGAGCCAATTGTCTTCTGTAGGGCTAAGGTAAACAAACTCTCAAATAATCTCCCCCTTCATGAAGCCAGCACAGTCACAGCTATAGTCAATCACAGATTCAAGCTTGAAAGAAGCAAGTCACTAAAGGAAGGTGCATTCAACACACAGTATGCCAAGCAAGACTCAGCTGAATTTATCAGGGACAATTCTAAGCTGCACTCACATTCACGCTCACACTGGTCACAAAATAGCACCGACATCTCATGAAAGGTATCCTGACTCCCATTGAACTGGTTGTGCCCACAAATGGCACAGCGGCAGTTGGGACAGTACCAATCCTCTTCAGGTACAACCTACAACATCAAACAGATGATATCAGTTCATCCAAGAGATGCCAAACACTACCATCACAAACATTACTCATCCATCACAGTAATATCAAGCATGTCAGAGGCTTCAAATTGATGAATGCAAGAATCATGTTGGAGATTCATCTGTTTCAGTGAAAAGCCGGCTGGCTGGCAAGGATTTTACAGCCTCAAGGTGGCAAAGAAAAGAGAGCCTTGAAGAAACTGTAGACATGGTGACAACAAGGGAAAGTAGACAGTCTTCTTGTTAAAATGCTTGAGTACTAGTTTTGACATGGTGATCAATCTCAAAAGGGAAGGAAGAGTATGGATTCTCACTGTCAATTCCATGCACTTCAGATGAAATGTTGATGGACAATGATCACAGCAGATGAGCATCCCACCATCACCACAAACACCACATGTGTCATCATTTACATCTGAAGCAATTTCCTTCACAATCTGTGAGTTGCCTCGTCTACTATTATGATTCTGTCTGTGAAAAGAACTTGTCCTCACAGATGACATTTGCTTCTTGAGTGCTTCCATTTGTAATGCAGCAATGGATCTGCCGTCTTCCACCAAAATGTTTGCACAAGGACGATGCAATCTGCTGCCACAATGTATCTCAAATGTGGAAAGGGTGACAACATTGTTACAACACCCACACAAAACTCCTTCAGTTGTCACCCAGCCACCAACTCCAAGCTCTTTCCTGCGGTGCATGTAATGTAGCCTTTGGTCCTTTTGCAATAACCCTGCATCTATCAACCATGAAAGTGTGTTTCTCCTAGTATAAAAGTTATTCTTCCCCAAGTCAGATCCTGAGACCGGGTGGCACTGGTCTTCATCAGGCTGTGACAGGAGAACTTCCATACGACAACCTCCTCGAACTCCCTTCTTCTTCTTGCACCTTCTTTCATGAATAGGAGAAACCTGGCATACACCCAAGTTCCCCACACATGGTTCCTTGTAGGATGGCAAATGTGATGGCAACATTGTGGATTCTTCATAAGCAGACCTCCATCTATTTCTCTTACTTCTGCGCTCTGTGGTCTCCAGGTTGAAGCAGTTACTGTGATGATTATTGAATGCTCGTTTCCTGCAACTCTTCTTTTCTCCTCCTGTCATCGAAAAAATCCCAGTGCTGCCCCTCCTACTCTCAATAAGACTAAATCCTGCATGTAGACCAGACTCTCGTTTCACAAGACGTTTACATTGCCTATTTCTAAGCAGCATTGCATTTCGGATGCTTTCAGACTGCATTCCAAGTTCTTGAGGAGTCGTCTCAGACTTGCCATTCATAACCCTAAGCTTCCTGATTTGAGCCCGGTGCTCAATCAAAACCATTTCTAAAGTTTCATCATCAGCAGCAGCTTCTTCTTCTTCTTCTTCTTCCTTTTCCTCTTCTTCTTTTGCTTTGGCATGCATAGAGCAGGCTTGCTCAGACTTCCATATGGATTCATCTTGTTCAAAACAAGTCTGGGGCATGCTCATCATCATCATCATCCCTTTCACAGACTGAGTTGCTGCCTCCAAGGTTTCCTCCAGCCTCCTTTTTTCAGGATCCAAAACTTGGCACTGTTCCAGGCTTTTCACTGACATCGCAATTGCCATGTCTTCCAGACATTGGGCTTGTTCTTCTTCAATCGCAGGAGTTTTCTTCCCCATTTTTTCCAAAACCCCATCTGATTTCAGGGCTCCCGGATTTTCCTCCTCAATGGCCGAGTCTGGTACCAGAGATGGATCTTCTTCTTCTTTATCTTCCTCTTCATGATTGTTTTTCCCATTGCAGAAGGGCATTGTTGGCTCCTCACCCCAGCCTGTGGTGATCACCTTGGATGTTGTTTCTATGGTCCCTTCTGCTGCTGCTGCTTGCAAAAATGCCATCTGGCAGTTGCCATTTTGCTCCTTTGGCAGAGAATCACCTGGAACAATTGCAACTATTTCCTCTCTTGTAGATTCTGAAAGTCCCTTCAACAGATTTGATATACAGTATGTGGGTGAAGAAGCAGGAGAGTCCTCCACAGTAGGTGCCATTCTTCCTTCAGGGCTAGTCTGTTTCCTTTTCAGTTTCTGGGCCGCTGCTGCTGCTGCTGCGGCTGCTAGTTGGACGCCATTCCTGCTGCATTGTTTTTCCCCTAGTACCATCTTCTTCTTCGTGGAGATCACCATGTCTTCTTCTTTTGTGAACCCATTGAAGAATGGGAGTAACTTGTAGTCAAAATTCTCCGACTTCGACTGTTCATTGAAGGCACTGGACCAGGGATGATGATCTTCTTCTTCTTCTTGTAGTAATTCTGGGAGGAGTTTGGTGCGGCCTTTGAAACTCCAATTCCCTGTGTCTTCGTCCCATTCCTGATGCAGTCGCAAATCCTTGATCAAGCACATCTCCAGCCCTCCCTCATCCGGGAAGTAGACCATGGCTTGTGCCCCAGCTCTGTCGGACACGATATCCTCCGCTAGAATACCCTCCCACCAAGCATCCCTCCAGAACGCATCTACCCATAGCCCCTTGCTCCAGCTCGCCTTTCCAACGCTAGAGAGGAGCGGCGGCCGGGGTCTCAAAAAGATCCGCTGTTGCTGCTTCCTGCTGTTAGACGACGACGACGACTTGCCGAATTGCCGAGACGACGATCCAGGACGCAGCAGCCCATCTACTCCTCTTCCCACAGGTATGGTCTCCTTCAGTTTCTGGCCGCTATCGTCATCGCTCACAAGCTCATCGTACTCCACTACTCTCTTCCCCGGCTTCACCGCCGTCACTACCGCTGGATGCCATGATCCTCGCAGCCCCATCTCCATCATGCGTACCTACATCATGACCACAACACAAAACCACTGACGATGATGATCCCCACAAAAAACAAAAGCAATCTCTCTATCTCTTCTCCTCTCAGCCCAAGGTTCTTCTTCTTTCTTGATTGATTGATTGATTGATCGATTGATTGATTGATTGATTTCCAAACAATCGTTCTTTCCGAGCTTGAAACCTTCTATCTCCCCATGGATTCATCCCCTACCAACGTGTGATGACACACACAAAAGAAAGAAAGAACAAACTTCGCCGCTGGCAACACACCAGATTGCTGCAGACACAAGTCTTGTTACTTACCTCAACGAGCGCACCTTCCTCAAGCTTCTTCTCCCCATCGCCGAAATAGTCCGTCACCCCCATTTGGTCATACGAAAAAAAAATCCCACCTTGGGTTGAGTCCTTCCTTCTTCCTGAATCCACGTTCTTCTCCTCCTCCTCCTCCTCCTCCTCCTCCTCCTCTTCTTCTTACCACCAGGCTGGTCACCATCTCCACACTAACTGTAAAATCCCACCTCCAACAAAAAGAAAAAAACGACGACAACGACCAAAATCGCACCGTTTTCTTGATCCCGAAAGAGCCTTACTTCTTCAGTCACCCCCAAAACACACACAAAAAAGCTTCGTCAACGCCCTCCAGCCATTGACCAGAGTACAAGCACTCACGCCATCGCAAACACATTCCAATCACACCAATCCTTGGAACCATGACGTCATAATCCCAGAGGACAAGGAAGCTCAACGAAATCCCAGCAGAGGGAGGCAGTCAAAGCGGATCACAGCACCCAAAATCCCCACATTACAAAACAAAAGCCTTGATGCCGTCCTCCTCCTCTTGCTCTTCCTCCTCTTCCTCCTCTTCCGCGCATCAGCACAGGAGCAGTAGAGGCAGGAAAACCCTGGTGTGTTTCTGGATGAGCAGAAGACGACGACGACGACGACGTCATTCGTCTGCGGTCCCGGGAAGCTCTAAGCCCGACGACTGAATCCAGCAGACACCGGAAGGAAGAGGAACAGGAAGAGCAGCAACAACAGCAGCTGGGCAAACCACCGGCAACAACACCAACCAAGGATGAGATCCGTGGATGTGGCTTGGGGACACCTCTGTGGATGGAGATCGTGGCTTCGTCTTCCACTCTCCACGCCCACCGCGCTTGTCTTCCTTTTCCTTTGTATTTTCTTCATCTTCTTCCTTGCACCTTTGTTTTTTAGGACCACTCTTGAATTTTGTTTGTTCTTTCTTTCTTTCTTTCTTTCTTTGCTTTGATTTGCTTTGTTTTGTTTTGTTTTGTTTTCTCCCCCCCAAAAGCAAAACAACGTTAAGTTAGCAACTAACTTACTAGTGACTACTATTTAGTTACTACTGACTACTTACCTACCTACCTACCTACCTACACGCACTCTCTCCCTCTCTCCTTGCTTGCTTCCCAGACATTTTACCCTTTACAAACCAGATTTACCCCAAGTCCCAACTTATTATGAAACCCCAACCCATTTTCCCCCTTCCCCACTTTACAAGTGGTAGGGGGCGTCAAATCCTGCCAAGTGTCGGTATAAGATTAGGTCAACAAGTGAAGCAATAGCCTATTTACTACCATAATTTGTGATGAATCAGAATCAGTTGTAGTTTTCTATTATTAGTAGGGAAGGGGTGTTTTTGGTCAACCCACTACCTACCTACCTACCTACTATTCTTTTTGTTGTTGTCATTGTTTGGAATATTTTTTTTGTTGGTTTTGGGAAATTTTGCAAGTCAGGATTCAGGAGAATTTCTGAACCCCCAAATGTTTTATTTTTAGTTTCAGATTTTTCTAAGCTAAGCTCATGTTGTTGCTGTTTGGTTGTTTGTTTGTTTGTTTGTTGTTGTTTTTGTCAGAAGTGGTGTTTTCTTGTTTTTTTAAAAAAATCAATTTTGTTGGCCTCGCCTACTACCAAGGCAAGAAGGATATTGTGTTTAGATTCCTTTTAGAGTATACCTAGTAGTAGCTTCAGGGATTTTGGTCCCCCTAGGTAGTAATATATAGCCTGGTCTATTTTTATGTGAGGATTTTTCAAACATGATCATTTTGCCTTGTGTTGAGACTTGAGATTTGTTATAGAGTTATAATATCTTGAAGGATTTTGGGTTTCTTTTTAGAGGATTTTTTGAAGATTAGGTGTATTTTTGCATGGTGAAATATATTTGATTTCCATAATACTTCTTCTTTTGCCTTAAGTTAGTTTTTAATGTAAATGACAAGGCCACAGTGCAAGTGACACACCCCTTGTTTATGTAGCTCAGTCAGTAGATTTTGCCAAATTTCAAGCTGAAAAATATGATTTTGACCTATACAAAGGATTTTTTGTGGAAAAAATGGCCCGAATTCGCCAGATTTCAAAGAAACCAAATCCAAATTGCTAGGTTTTTATGATAGGTTCCACAAGGTATAATAATCTCATCAATTTTGGCCTTTTTTTTAAATGAAAAATCCGTAGTAGGTCAAAATCATATTTTTCAGGTTGAAATTTGGCAAAAATTCGTGAGCAAGCCTTTAGACAATCATACATAAGATGATTTAGCCAAAGTTGGCTCTAAAAAACACAAAATTAAAAACACTTACTTAAGCTTCCTTCTATATTTCTGGCTGCCAACAAGAAACTGACATAGAATCTGGAGATTTTTCTTAACAATTCATTTCTTTTCAAATTTTGGCTATGAGAAATTTTGCCGAGGAAAAATAAATAAAAACAATGATTTTTCACATTTTTGAGAAAAAACCCACTAACTAAGAAGAAAACCCACTCGTGGGTGGTGTTCATAGTTCACATGCCCTTTGGAGGGTGATTCCGAGCTCAAGGCCACAAGAGGGACGACCTTGGGTATGTTGTGTGAATAGGTAGTAAATACCTACTACTTTGCTCCTTTTGTTCTTGCAACTTTGGTCTTCTTGTAATAACCAATGTTGTTGGCCAGTTCTTATTTTTCAAGAGAACCTCTGGTCCTCCCACCCCCGTTTCCAACCCTTTTTTTTTATAAAAAAATTTGAAAGAACCTCTGGTATTGGTTCAAGGAATTGTTTTAATTTGATAGATTCAAGTTCAGTCTGATTCCGGACCCATTTCTTCACATTTCAAGAAATGATTTTCTTCTAATTTCGAGGTGGGTTCGGTTTCAAACCGGATCATAGTGCAAAACTGATTTTATTTTTTAAAAAAAATTCCCATTACTGGTATTGTACCACCAGGACCACTTCTTTATTTGGTTTTGACTAACCAGAACCTAACCCTCCAAACCAAACCAGGTACCTGCCCAAGTTACACTGATAATAACCCCAAGTCTTGTATAAATTCATTTTGTTGGCCTCGCCTACCAAGGCCCTTAAGGATATTGTGTTTCGATTCATTAAAGAGTATAGTAGCTTAAGGGATTTTGGCCCCTAGGTAATAATAATAGGTCTATTTTTCATATGAGGATTTTTGAAAGACGATATTTTGGCTTGTGTTGAAACTTGAGATGAGTTATTATAGAGTTATAATAATATCTTGAAGGATTTTGGTTTCTTTTAGAGGATTTTCCGAAGATTATAATTTTTGCATGGTGGAATATTTGAGTTTCCATAATTCTTCTTCTTTTTGCCTTAAGATAATTACTTTTTAATGTAAATGGCAAGGCCACAGTGTAAGTGACACAGCCCTTGTTTGTCCATTTTTTTTTTTGGTTTCCAATTGGGGCAGTAAGGCTAGTAATCAAATCCTGCCACTGCTTCTTCAAGCTTGGTATCTCAGGATGGTATTAATATGAAGAATGTGAAACTGTGTTCATCTCCCAGTTAGAACTTAACACAATGTTGCTGCTTGCCTAGGGAGAACCAGGGTAATATAACACAACTTGCTTGTTTGATAGCCTACTAAAAACGGAGCAATTCCATCACTCATGTTTGAAGGACTTGAATGACTTCACCGAAGACATGGGAGTTATGACTTGTGAGTCCTTTGGGGGAGGAAGGGAAGAGGAGGATTTACACCCCCACTAAATGACAAAAGGTACACAATGCAACATGAGCCCAAATCTTTATCACTTATGTTGTTGTTACGGACAATACAATCGAAACACATCTATTAAAAAACAAGTTGCTATTGGTTATACTTGAGAGTCTAGATATACAGATCAAAAGCATGTACTTATCCCTATTTTAAGGTGTTTTTTTATTTTAATAGAGAATCTCAATTTTGTGTCTGCTTTGTCTTATTGAGTGCACTTTTTCAACCAAAAAATACCCTTCTTTTTTTTGGGGGGGTAAAGCTTGAGCTTCTATCAGGTTGGCAACATAAGCAAGCCATTGATCAAACCCTGGCAAGCTCCATTAAACAAAGCACCCAACAAAGGGGGAAAGGAAGAACAAACAAAAGAGAGAGAGAATCCAACCCCAACTGTGAGCCACAAGAGCAAAAACCCAAACAGGGTCATACACAAGGGGCAAAGGAACAAAATATGTCCACATTATGACAAAAGAGTACTCACACATGTCCCAACTGAAATCTTCAGAACTGGTTTGGGGGGTATCATTGTGGGTGTTCAGAACTCCTCTTTATTACACTCTCTTCAGGTAAGAAGAGGAAAGTGGTTGTTGGATTAACCTCATGCTTGATCATGATGTGCTTTCCCTAATACTCAATGATGAAATTGATGTCTCACATTTTGTGGAGAATCTGAACACAACCCCGGGTCCTGTGCTAGGCAACTTTTCTCTTGCCATTTCTCAAATCTTGGTTCTTTATATGGATGGGTTCCCTATTCTAATGAGGATGAGTCATGGAGATGGTGAAGGACAATTCTGTGTGTTCCCGTGTTGTACGGGTATTGATTTCTAAGGAAAACATATGGTCCCGGGTATTATATATATTATAACTTTGATTCCTTTTTCAGGTAAGGTTTTGAAAAAAAAAATTAACACTTCAAAACCTCCGGGTATGGTTCAATTTTATTTTTTCCAACTCATGTCAATTACCAAGTATAGAGTTTACAGTTTTTGAAACGGATGTGGTTCCAAGTATGGTTTGGATTAGAGTTTATAGTTGTTGAAATGGATGTGGTTCCAAGTATGGTTAGAATTTAGGGTTATGATTTTTAAAGTTTTCATTTGATTTAAATTGACATGGATTCCATCATCTAGCTTTCCTATGCATTACAGATTGTCACAAAACTTACAAAAAGACAACAAAAAGATATTAAAATACGTAGTACATTTGTGCATAATGCATAGTATGTTTATAAGCCAAAAAAGATATAAAAATTCTAATCTATAACTCAAAGTTTTGGCATCTTATGATCATCCCTAAAGATGACTTTTGTTCAAGGTTTAGTTGAATCCACCTTTAACTTTGCAAAACAAATTCTCACAAAAGACTTTTGCACACAATGTACCACATACAAACAACAAACCCAAACAACAAACTCACATAAACAGCAAAAACACACCAAAAAAAAATTAAAAACTCACAAAACACAATTTCAAGAATCACAAAAAGCACAAAAAAATTAAATTGTAGTGCACAAAATAAACAAATTTGAAAATTGACTTGGAGTAGATAGAATGGACAAAATAGAGAATAACAAGAAATGGATAGAATGAAAAATTGACCAAAAAAGGACACAATAGGCACAATCTATAAAAAGGATAAACAAGGATAGAAAATGGACATAATGGATAGAAATTAACAAAATGGACTAAAAGTAACAATTAACTTGTAGTAAACCAAAAAAAAAACCCAAACTTATGGGGAGTGGGACAAAAAAAATTTGGAACTTTCAAAAACTCAACTTGCACATGCGTATGATAAAGTAGCGCACACACACACACACCTTGACCAATGTTTGCCACAACTCATCGTAAAATGAAAAACAATAAAACACACAAATAATTGGAAAATGACATCACATGCACAACATAATGGCAATAAATAGAACACAACAAAATTCACCCCCCCACCCCCCCCCCCCCCCCCCACCCCCCACCCCCCCACACTCAAACAAAAAACAAAAAATAAAAAAACAACACACCCAATGTTCATGCACTTCATTAAAAATTACCACAACTAAAACATTTCCACGCTCTGACA
>Ga0116229_10008114_pt1 | contig 16418 bp, 12 predicted proteins | sample S1TSphgellanicum_3_FD_87313 | JGI IMG/M metagenome (GOLD analysis project Ga0116229, IMG submission 87313) | Host-associated microbial communities from peat moss isolated from Minnesota, USA - S1T2_Fc - Sphagnum magellanicum MG | ecosystem: Host-associated > Plants > Peat moss > Unclassified...
ATGCCGCGGATCGAGATCGCATTGGTGCCGGTCTGGTCGATCGACACGCCGGGCGTGAAGCGCACGATGTCGGTGAAATCCTTCATGCCCCGCTGGTCCATGTCTTCCTGGGTGAAGGCGCTGACGCTCACCGGCACCTTGCTCAGGGACTCCTCGTGGCGGGTCGCCGTGACCACGATCTCCTTGAGCGCACCGGTGTCCTCGGAAGCGGCATCATCCGGACCGGGCGCATTCTGCGCCAGCGCGGCGCCAGCGGCGCACAACGCCAGCACCGGCGTCAGCGAGGTGGCCGCGCGCAGCCGTGCAAGAGTGCTGCTCACCGCAAATCGGATCGCTGTCATGACTGGTTCTCCCTTGAAAAAAATCATTGTTGTTGCCTGTTCCCGCACGCCGCTATGAATGCAGCAGCACCGCCGCATCGGCGCCCCAGCTGACGAATACTTCGTCACTCCAGTCGATCGACCACTCCGAGGTGCGTCGTTCGTTCTGGGAAAATACTGTAACGACTTTTCCGCTGGCCGTCTTGATCCGATACGTGGAGCGATTGCCGAGGTAGCCAAGTTCCCACACCGTGCCGCGCAGCTGATTGGTGCGGGCGGCGCCGAGCGGTTGCTTGCTCAGGCGAATCTTCTCCGGCCGCAGAGCCACCCAGACACGCTGGCCGACACTGAAGCGCCCGACATCATCCACCAGCAGGTCGCAGCCGGTCTCGGTGCACTGCACCGTGATCAGGCCGGGCTCCGATGCGCTGACCGTGCCTTCGAACAGGTTGGTGGTGCCGACGAAATCGGCCACGAAGCGGGTATTCGGAAATTCGTAGATCTGCGATGGCGTGCCGATCTGCAGTACCTTGCCGCGCTCCATGACGGCAATGCGGGTCGCCAGCGCCATCGCCTCGTCCTGGTCGTGCGTCACCATCACGAAGGTGATGCCGAGCTTGTACTGCAGGTCCATAAGTTCAAACTGGGTCTGCTCACGCAGCTTCTTGTCCAGCGCCGACAGCGGCTCATCCAGCAGCAGCAGCTTGGGTCGCCGGATCAGCGCGCGCGCCAGTGCGACCCGCTGGCGCTGGCCGCCGGACAGCTGGTGCGGCTTGCGTTGCCCCAGGGCGCCGAGCTGCACCATGTCGAGGGCTTCCTGGATGCGCTGGCGACGGGTCGCGGCATCCAGCGGCAGGCGCTTGATGCCGTAGCCGACATTGGCCTCGACGCTCATATGGGGAAACAGCGCATACGACTGGAACATCATGTTGACCGGCCGCTGGTGTGGCGGCACGTCGCTCATCTCCACGCCATCGATCGAAATGCGGCCGCTGCTCTGGCGTGCAAAGCCCGCCAGCATGCGCAGCAGCGTGGTCTTGCCGCAGCCCGAGGCGCCTACCAGCGCAAACATTTCCCCCTTGTAGATCGCCAGGTCGACGTTATCGACGGCGGTGTAGCTGCCGTAGGTCTTGCTGACCCCTTCGATGACGATCTGCGGCGTGGCATTGGGATCGAGCCAGGGACGATCGATGACCGGTTTGAGCGGGTTTGCGATCACGCTGGCACGGACCCCTAGTAATCCGCCGGCGGCGAGGCGCGGCGCCGCGCCGGCGCGAAGAACGGCCGCTCCACCACCTGCGCGCGCGCCATGCGCCGCTCCCACACCAGTTCGCGGTTGAGATAGATCTCGGCCCAGATGGTCTGGCCGGTCGCCATGTGCGGTGCATCGACCATCGCCAGCGCGATGTTGCGCTTGCAAGTCGGGGACCAGGTCGCGGAGCTGACGCTGCCTATTGCTTTCCTGCCGGCCTGGTCCGCATAAAGCAGCGCGTTGTGCGCCGGCTTGTTGCCTTCGATGTCCAGTCCCACCAGGCGCCGGCGTGCGCCGCGGCGCTGTTCCTCGAGCAGCGCGCGCCGGCCGGTGAAGTGGCCTTTGTCGAAGTCGATGAGCCACTCAAGCCCGAGTTCGATCGGCGAGCGCCCGGTCCCTACCCGCAGGGTGTGTTCGCTGGAGATGAAATCCACATTGGGCAGGATGAATCCGGCCTCGATGCGCGCCATGTTCAGCGCGCGCGAACCGATCGGCCGGATCGCGCATCCGCGCCCCGCCTCCATCAGCCCGTCCCAGACGTCCTCGGCATCCTCCGGCCGCATCCACAGCTCGTAACCCAGGTCGCCGGTAAAGCCGGTGCGCGAGATCATCAGCTGGCTGCCGGCGCCCGGCGCCGACGGCAGCGCAAACCAGCCGAGTTCGAACGGCTTCAGGCGCTCGACCCCGGAGAAACCAAAGGCGCGCAGCACCGCGCAGGAGGTCGGTCCCTGCACCGCCAGCGCTGCGGTCTCCTCGGTGACTTCGCCGATCTGCACGTCGAAGCCCAGCGCAGAATCGAGCAGCCAGTCGAGCTGGCGTTCGCCGGTGCACAACCGGTAGTCGCTGTCCCCGAGGCGAAACACGGTGCCGTCGTCGATCAGGTGGCCGTCGTCATTGCACCACACGCTGTAGACCACGCGCCCGCACTTGAGCTTGCCGATGTCGCGCGTCATCAGGCGATTCAGGAATCGCAGCGCGTCGGGTCCGGCAATCCGGTACTTCACCATCGGCGTCAGGTCGTAGAGCGTGGCAGCATTGCGAATCGCGAAGTACTCCTGCTCCACGAAGGTGAACACATCGACCGTGGTGTAGCCCGCCCAGGCGATGAAGCTGTCCACCTGGCTGCACGCCCGGGCGCGCTCATGGAACGGCGTCTTCAGCAATGGCTGGCGATAATGCGGTTCGCTCTCGCTCAGCATCGTCAGGCCGCCTCGCGCAGCAGTGCCCGGGCCGCGTTGCGGCCGGCTATGCCCATGACCCCGCCGCCCGGATGACTGCCGGCGCCGCACAGGTAAAGCCCGTCCACCGGCGTGCGGTATTGCGCCGCCCCGGGCACCGGCCGCACGACGAAGAACTGATCGAGCGCCAGCTCGGCGTGATGCCAGTGTCCGCCGCTGATGCGAAATTGCCGCTCGATGTCCGCCGGAGTCAGCAGCTCGCTCGCCATCACGCTGGCGGCGAGACCCGGCGCGCAGCGCTCCAGCGTATCGATGACCAGGTCGGTGAAGCGCGCCTGCGCCTGCGGCCAGCCCTGCGCCAGCTCATACGGCGCATATTGCACCACCGCTGACAGCACGTGCCTGCCGGCGGGCGCAAGGCTCGCGTCGCGCACGGTCGGCAGCGTGATTTCAACGATCGGCGCGGCCGAGTATTCGCGATACTTGGCGTGATTGAACGCGCGCTCGACGTAGTCCAGCGACGGCGCCAGCAGCAGGCGTCCGGCTAGCGCGCTCCCGGCCAGCCCGGTGAACTGCGGCGCGGCGCTCAATGCCAGGTGCAGCTTGGCGGTCACGCCGCGGGCGCGCAGGTGCGCGATGCGGCGCACGAAGCCGGTATCCAGGTGCTCGCCGCCCAGCAGCTGCAGGAACGTGGTCTTCGGATCGGCGTTCGATATGACATTGTCGGCGCTGATCTGCTCGCCCGACTGCAGCGCGACGCCGGCGGCGCGATCCTCGCGCACCAGGATGCGCGCTACCGCGCTGCCGGTGCGAATCGCAGCGCCGTGCGCCAGCGCCGCACGCGCCAGCGCGTCCGACAGCGCGCCCAGCCCGCCCAGTGGCTGCGCCAGCGTCCCGCCCTGCACCTCGGCGGCCATGCGGTACAGCAGCGGGAACACGCTGCCCGGCGAGCGCGGCCCGGCGTTGGTACCGAGCACCGCATCGAAGGCGAGCGCTCCCTTGAGCATCGGCGTCTCGAAGTGCTCGTCCAGCAGATCCTGCACGCACATGCCGCCGATGCGCAGCAATTCGCGCATGTCGGAGCGTCCGAGCCGGCGAATGCGCCAGCCGATGCGCAGCAACGCCAGGCGATCCTGCCAGGAATCGGTGCCCAGTCGCGGTGGTGCGCTGTCGAGCACCGGGTACAGGGCCTCGGCCAGGCGCGCAAGTCGCGCGCGGTAGGCCGGTAATGCCGCAGCGTCGGCCGCGGACAGCCCCGCCAGCACGCTCGGGTCGCCGGGGTCTATCGGCAGCGGCGCGGCGTGCGGTGCGATCGCGGTGGTCGACATGCGATCCGCCGCGAGCTGCAGGCCGCGGCTCGCAAGGCCGAGGTCCCTGATGATGGATCCGGGCATCAGGTGCAGCAGGTGCGCGCATGAGGACACCTTGAAGCCCGGCGCAAATTCGCGCGTGACGGCCGCGCCGCCCACCTGGCTGGCCGCCTCCAGCACCAGCACCGAGCGGCCGCTCTTGGCCAGGTACGCCGCGCACACCAGTCCATTGTGCCCGCCGCCGATGACGATGCAGTCGTAGTGGGTCGGGCCGGCGGCGCTGGCTGGCATGATTCAGTGAGCCCGGCTGCGGTCGCGCGTGCCGGCGAGTCCGCGCGCTCCAGTGAGTCCACCCGTGCGGCCAAGATCGCGCAGTATGGCGCTGGCGGCGTTGGCGCCGGGCGCCCCCATCACGCCGCCGCCGGGATGGGTGCTCGAGCCGCACATGTACATGCCGCGGACCGGGGCGCGGTACTGCGCGTAGCCCGGGATCGGCCGGTTGAACAGCAGCTGGTCGAAGGTCAGCTCGCCCTGGAAGATGTTGCCCTCGGTGAGCCCGACCTCGTTCTCGATGTCCCAGGGCGTGCGGATCTCCGCATGCAGGATCAGGTCCTTGAAGTCCGGGCTGTGCTCGGCGATGGTGTCGATGACGGTGCGACCGAAGGCCGCGCGGCGCTCGGCATTCCACTCGCCATCGGCCAGTTTGTAGGGGCAGTACTGCACGAACACCGACATATAGTGTTTGCCGTCCGGTGCCAGGGTCGGATCGATCTGCGAAGGCATCAGCATATCGATGTACGGCGCGCGCGACCAGCGCCCTTCCTTCCAGTCATCGTAGGCGCGCTCGAGCATCTCGATGCTGTCGGTCACGTGCAGGTCGCCACGGATACTGGGTGAACCATGCGGGATCGCCGGGAAATGCGGCAGGCCATCGAGTGCGATATTCAGCTTGCCCGACGAGCCGCGGATCTTGAAGTTACGCACCTGCGCGACGAACTCGTCGGGCAGGTCACCCGCGTCCATGATGTCGAGGAAGGTGCGGCGCACGTCGAGATTGGAAATCACGATGCCAGCCTCGATCTCCTCGCCACCTGCCAGCACTACACCGCGCGCGCGCCCGTCCCGCACCACGATCCGGTCCACCGGCGCGCCGCTGCGGATGCAGCCGCCGCTGGCCTGGAACGAGGCGGCCAGCGCCTGCGTGACCGCGCCCATGCCGCCGCGGGCGAAGCCCCAGGCGCCTACCGCGCCATCGATGTTGCCCATGTAGTGATGCAGCAGCACGTAGGCGGTCCCGGGCGAGCGCGGTCCGAGCGCGGTACCGATGATGGAACTGCCGGCCAGGTGTGCCTTGACGATCTCGCTCTCGAAATACTGGTCGAGAAAATCCGCGCAGCTCATGGTCCAGAAGCGCACCGTGTCGTACATGCGCTGCTCGCCGAGGCGGTGGAAATGCTTGCCCAGGTACAGCAGTTCCATGATGTCGCGCGGTTTGAACGAGGTTGGATCCGGCGGCTCGCGCAGCAGCAGCGGCTTGATGAAGCGGCACTGGCGCAGCATGTCGCGCAGGTAGCGCTCGTAGCTCTCGGCATCGCGCCTGGAATGCCGCGCGATCTCGCGCCGCAGGGCATCGTGGTTGTCGTACAGCGCCAGATGCCCGCCATCGCGCATCATGGTGCAGCCGCCCTCGTACGGAATGATCTGCAAGCCATGGCCGGGCAGGTCGAGCTCGCGGATGATCTCGGTCCGCAGCAGGCTGCAGACGTAGGAGCAGCTGGAATAGGTGAAGCCGTCGTACAGGCGGCGGCTGACTGCCGCGCCGCCGATGTAGTCGTTACGCTCCAGCACCAGCACGTCGAGTCCGGCGCGCGCCAGGTAGCAGGCGGCCACCAGGCCGTTGTGCCCTGCTCCCACGATGATCGCATCGTGGCGCCGGTTCATGCTGGCTGGTTCATGCCGGCTTGCGGCGCGACTTCCCCAGCGCATCGAGCGTGGTGTCGATCGCCACTTCGAATGCGGCCAGCGTGTCACGCAGGCACGAGTCATCGTGCGCCGCCGACACGAACCACGGTTCGCGCGAATCCGGCTCGCACAGGATGCGTTCATCGTGCAGCACCCTGGCGGCCGCATCGTAGAACGTGTAGTCGCTGCCCTTCCAGTCACGGTAGGTGCGCGGCGGCTCGTGTGCAAAGTACAGGCCGCCCATCGACGGATGGCCGACAAAGCTGTGGGCGACGCCGCGCGCCTTGAGAATCGTGCTCATGCCGGCGCGCAGCCGCGTGCCATAGGCGGCGATGCGCTCGAGCGCGTCGGTCTCGTCCAGGATCTGCAGCGTCTTCTCCGCCGCTGCCAGCGATACCGGGTGCGCCGTATAGGTTCCCCCATGCGCCACGCCGCGGCCGATCTTGCGCATGATCTCCTCGCGGCCGGCCAGCACCGAGATCGGGTAGCCATTGGCGAGCGCCTTGGCGAAGGTGCACAGGTCGGCCTGCACGCCGTACAACTCCTGCACCCCGCCGCGCGCCACGCGAAAGCCGCTCTTCACCTCATCGATGATCAGCACCACGCCATGGCGGTCGCACAGCTCGCGCGCCGCACGCACGTAGGACGGGTCGGCCGCTATTCCCAGGCAGTTGCCCATGATCGGCTCGATGAGCAGGCAGGCGATGGAGCTGGCGTGGCGCTTGAGCACGTCCTCGAGCTGGTTGGCATCGTTTGCCTGGACGAAATGCGCGAAGTTGCGCGTGCTCAGCGGCACCCCCTCGCTGTACGGCAGCACTTCTGGCTCGCCGACCTGGCCCCATTTGTCCATCGGCGTAAACCACATCGCGGCATCGAACAGCCCGTGATAGCTGCCCTCGAGAATCACATAGTCGTCCTTGCCGGTATAGGCGCGCGCCAGGCGCAACGCCGCCATCACCGCTTCGGTACCGGAATTGGAGAAGCGCACCAGCTGCGCGGCCGGTACCATTTTCGCGATTCGTTGTGCGACGCGGTATTCGGCTTCAGTGGACAGCGCGAATACGCCGCCGACCTCCATGCCCTGCCGCGCAGCCTCATCGACACGCGCGTCGGCATAGCCGAGGATTGCCGGGCCATAGCCCATGCGGTAATCGACGTAGACGTTGTCGTCGAGGTCTGTAATCCGGGCGCCTCGGCCGGATTTCACGTAGATGGTGCGATCTTCGCCCCAGAATCGGAAATTCGAGGCGACACCCAGCGGCATGCGCGTGAGCGCGCGCTGGAAATGTTCGTGGTTGCGGGTCAGGGTTCGGGACATGGCTGCGCTCCGCTGGACTGATGTGCGGGTACGGCACGGTAGCATCACTCATTCGACTCGTCTATATGCTCATATAACTTTGGTGTAGAATTGCACACTCATATAGCTGCACTTCTGGAATGGAGGGAGGCACTGCGATGAACTCCTCAGCCCCCCCGTCGGCCGCGCCCACGCCCGACGCGCCCACCAGCGCCGCACCCGCCGCCGCCTCGCTGCCGCGGGCGCTGCCAGCCTGGGCCTACAACCACCCGGAAATGACACGGCTGGAATACGAGCGGATTCTCAAGCCGAGCTGGCAGATCGTCTGCCACATCAGTTCGATCCCGAAGCCGGGCGACTACATGACGCTCGACCTGGGCGCCGACAGCGTGGTGGCCGTGCGCGGCGCCGACGGTGCGATCCAGACCTATCACAATGTCTGCCGCCATCGCGGCTCGCGCCTGCTGCAGGGTGGCGGCAATTGCCGCGCACACATCACCTGCCCCTACCACGGCTGGTCCTATCGGTTGTCAGGCGAACTGGTCGGGGTGCCGGCGCGCGAGACCTTCCCCGGACTCGATCGTGCGCAGCTGAGCCTCAAACCGGTACGCTCGCAGATCATGCTGGGCTTCGTGTTCGTCTGCGTCGCCGGCAATCCGCCGCCACTGGAGCAGATCTGGGGCAGCTTCCTGGACGAGTTCGCGCCGTATCGCTTCCAGGACATGGTGCCTCTCGGCCCGCTCTACATCGAGCACTGGGAGTGCGACTGGAAGGTCGCGATGGACAACTATCTCGAGTCCTACCATGTGCCGATCGGGCACCCGGGACTGAATCGCATGTTCACGCCCGACTATGACGATCAGCGCAACCTGCCCACCGGCGTCGCCCGCGGCATCAGCTGGATGCGCGAGCGCGAATCGCCGCAGTGGAGCGAGCGCATGTACCAGCGCATGGTCGCCGGGGTCACGCAGGACCTTCCGGAAGATCATCGCAAGCGCTGGAGCTTCTACAGCATGCTGCCGAACCTCGGTATCGACGTGTTCCCGGAGCAGATGGATTTCTTCCAGGTGCTGCCGCGCGGCCCGGGCCGATGCACCATTCGCGGCGGCTCGTTCGCGTTGCCGGATGCACGGCGCGAGATGCGCATCGTGCGTTACCTCACCGCCCGCATCAACCGCGGCGTGCAGCGCGAGGATGAGTTCCTGTGCCGCAACGTCCAGCTGGGCCTGGCCTCGCACAGCTATGAACCCGGTCCGCTGTCGCAGCTGGAGAACTGCATGTACGAGTTCCACCAGCTGCTGCGCGCGCGCATTCCGGAACTGCATCAGGCCAGCGCGCCGGCGCGATTCGCCTAGCGGCAGGCGCGGCGTCTGGCGCCGGTCGCGACTTACGGCGGCCGTTCCGGCAACGTCGGGATCGCCGGCAGCAATGCGGTGATCGAGCGGCGGAACTGCGCCAGCGGCGCGGCGATCGGTGCGCTGCCCTCCAGCTCATCGGATGCACTGGCAAGTCCGGTCTGGGTTGACTCGGCCAGCGCGATCTCCTGCTGCAGCCATGCATTGACCTGGCGCTGCCAGCCCGCCAGCGCGCTGCGGGCGCCTGCAGGGTGCCGGCCGGACTTGCGCTGCGCCGCGGCCGCCAGATAATCAAAACGCTGCACGCGGCAGCGGCCCGCAGCCAGCGGAATCACCTGCAGTATCAGCGCCGCATCGCGCCGCAGTTCAACCAGCTGATTGGGTGGCAGGAATTGACGCTGCGAGCCCGGCGTCTCCAGCCAACGCTCCACGATCAGCTTCCAGTCCGCCGCTACCTCGATCTGCTGCATGCCGGAGGGACGCAGCCGACCGAATGCGCGCCAGTCGGGTTCGGTGCCAGGCTCAGGGTTGGCGGTCGCTGGGGTGGCTGCCGCCGCCGCCGCGCGCACCTGGATCAGCGCGCCCACGGTCTTGAGCTCGAGCGCACTCAGATCACCAGGTGTGTCGCCGTCCACCAATCTTCCATCGAGCCGGTAGGTAAGGCCATGCGACGCGCAGTGAATGGCGCCGTCGAAATGCCCGGTGCGCGCGATCACCAGCGCGTGCGGCCGGCGACGGCAGGCATTGCGAAACGCGCGCAACCGGCCGCGCTCATCGCGCACCACCAGTACCCGCTCGCCCGCCAGATCCGCGCTCAGGAAATCACCCGCCGCGGGGACTTCCGCTTCATGTCCAACCAACTGCCAGGCCGGTCGCAGCAACCGGTCGCGCTCGGCAGCCAGCAGCTCAGCATGCGCATAGGCCCATGCCGGCAGCCGCGCGCCGGAAGTGGCCGACGGGTCCGGGCCGGCCGTCGATAAAGCGGGTGGCAGCGGGACCCGCGCTGCTCCCACAGGCGCGCCCGCAGGTGCGCCCGGCGCCGTCAAGGTGGGCACGGCGCCAAACCGGCCTGGGAATACCGAGCGCAGGTAGGCCAGGGAGCGCTTCCTGGCCGCGGCGCGGTCGATGCTTGACTCACTCTGGAATGCGAACGTCTGCCACATCATCTCAAGGACACCGATCAGGCCGAGCGCGATGCCGTCGGCATCCAGGTGCGCCGCGCCGGCCTGGACAATCATGCGCTCGATCAGTTCGTGCACCAGTGCGGCGAACTCCTCGTCCTTGCGGCCGCAGATCTCGTAGTACTCCTGGCGCGAGCTGGCCTCGCCCCAGAACGAGTACCACACCGATACCTTGCGTGGGCTGGCGATCTGGGGATCCAGATACAGATCCACCAGCAACTCCAGCGCCGGCACCGGCGTATGCCGCAGCTGCGACACCGGCAGCAGCACCCGTTCCTCGAACTCGGCTGCCAGGTATTCCAGCGAGGCGACCAGCATCGCGGCCTTGGAATCGAAATAGAAGCGCACGATGCCAGGCGACAGCTCGGCGATCGCGACCACCTTCTCCACCGTGGTGCGCGACGGCCCGTGAATGTGCAGCGCCGAGATGCAGGCATCGATGAGCCGCTGGCGCTGGCGACTGCGCGAGGAGCGAACAGGAGCGGAAGCCACGGCAGCGGCGCGGGTCGTAGCAACGCGGCGGGCGCTGTCGCGTGCGGCACTGCCACGGCCGGCACCGCCGCGGGTGGCACTCGGTGGCGACTGGGCTGGTCTTGAGCGTGACACGATGCCTTCCGATGCCGTCCGTGGTTCCCCTGGAGCGCGATCCGGCTGGCTGCGAGCCGGTAAAATCTGTACACCAGACTGATTTTATCGCGCACAATAGCGCGGAGGCGACATTCCGGGGGGAGATTCCTGGGCGACTGATGAAATCATTCGAGCGACCGGGCCGCTGGCTCATCATCCTGCCGCCACTGCTGTTCCTGCTGGTTTTCTTCCTCGTTCCGTTCGTATTCGCCTTCAAGATCAGCTTCGCCGACACGGCCGCGCATGTGCCGCCGTTCACCGATGTGCTGACGACCACCCCGGATCATCACCTGCAGTTCAGCCTGAGCCTGGCGAACTACCAGTACCTGTTTACCGACGACGTCTACGGCGTGGCCTACCTGTATTCGCTCAAGACGGCGTTTTTCTCGACCCTGATCTGCCTGCTGCTGGGCTATCCGATGGCGTATGCGATCGCCCGCGCCTCGAAGTCCACGCAGAATATCCTGCTGCTGGTGATCATCCTGCCGTTCTGGACCTCGTTCCTGCTGCGCGTGTATGCACTCGAGGGCATCATCCGCGACAACGGCATACTCAACACCGTATTGCTGCACCTGGGCCTGATCCACGAGCCGCTGCGGATCATGCGCACCTCGCTGGCGGTGTACCTGGGCATCATCTACTCCTACCTGCCGTTCATGGTGCTGCCGCTGTTCGCCACGCTGGAGAAACTCGACCACTCGCTGCTCGAGGCGGCCGCCGACCTGGGCAGTGCGCCGTGGCGGGTGTTTCTCGATGTCACGTTGCCGCTGTCGATTCCCGGCATCATCGCCGGCTCGATGCTGGTATTCATCCCGGCGGTCGGCGAATTTGTGATCCCCTCGCTGCTGGGCGGACCGGACAACCTGATGATCGGGCGCGTGCTGTGGGATGAATTCTTCGGCAATCACGACTGGCCGGTCGCCTCGGCGGTGGCCATCGCCTTCCTGTTCCTGCTGGCGGGTCCGATCGCGATCTACCAGTACTACAGCGTCAAGCAGCTGGAGGCCTGAAGGGTATGGAGCGCCGCTATTCCCCGACGCTGCTGACGATACTGTGCCTCGGGATCGCGGTGCTGTACCTGCCGATCCTGGTGCTGATCGCGTTTTCGTTCAACGCCTCACCGCTGGTCAATGTGTGGGGCGGCTTCTCGACCGCGTGGTATCTGCAGCTGCTGCATAACCGCCAGCTGCTGCAGGCGGCACTGCTGTCGCTGGAAGTGGCCGTCGCCGCTTCCACCGCGGCGGTACTGCTGGGTACGCTGGCGGCGATCGCACTGGTACGCTTCGCGCGCTTTCGCGGCCGACTGCTGCTGACCGGCATGGTCAACGCGCCGCTGGTGATGCCGGAGATCATCACCGGCATCACGCAGCTGCTGCTGTTCGTCTCGATGTTCCAGGTGATTGGCTGGCCACACCGCGGCTTCACCACCATCGTGCTGTCGCACGTGGCGTTCTGCTCCGCCTACGTGACCATCACGGTGCAATCGCGGCTGCAGACCGCCGACCGCTCGCTCGAGGAGGCGGCGATGGACCTGGGCTCGGGACCAGCGCGTGCGTTCCTGGAGATCACGCTGCCGATCCTGGCGCCGGCACTGCTGTCGAGCTGGCTGCTGAGCTTCACGCTCTCGCTCGACGACCTGGTGATCTCCAGCTTCGTGTCGGGCCCGGGCGCCAGCACGCTGCCGATGGTCATCTACTCCAAGGTCAAGCTCGGCGTGAGCCCCGACATCAACGCGCTCGCGAGCCTGATCATCTGCGCGGTCGGCGCCTGTGTATTGACCGCCGGCTACTTCATGCGCCGCGCCGATCAGCGGCGGGCGCTGGAGATGCAGATGGCAGGGCACTGATGTACCGCGGATCACGGGCCTGCCGCCCGAAGATCCTGCGTACCAGCGGCTCGAACGCTGCCAGCGGCTCGCTCGGGTAATCCGGGTCGAACGACGCCTGGTCCCAGCGCTCGCAGAACCCCGCGCAGGCGTCGTACCACCGATGGTCCTTGAAGCGATCGCGACCGTGGCGGTCGCCACCGAGGTGGTGCACGTAATAATAATTCTGGAACAGCCCGTGCTGCTCGACGATCCAGCTGACCTCCTCGCGCACGTACGGGCGGATGATCGCCGCGGCGAATTCGGCGTGGTTGTAGGGCGCCAGCTCGTCGCCGATGTCGTGGATCAGCGCAGCGACGATCAGCTCGTCGTCGGCGCCGTCCCTGAGCGCGCGCGTCGCCACCTGCAACGAATGTCCCAGTCGGCTCACCCGATAGCCGGCCAGCGAATGATCGAGCCGCTGCAGCGCCTCGAGCACGCGGTCCGGCAGCCCGGCAGCAAAGTCGCGCTCCGACTGATCGAGCAGCAGATAGTCCTCGCGGGTGCCGTCCTGCATGCGGCGGAAACTCACCAGTTGGCTCATTGCGCGCTCTCCACTGGACTTGCCTGCCGGCGCCGCAACACGCGGTACAGGCTGCGCGGGCCGTCGATGTCGATGTAGCAGCCCTGCAGGTGACGCAGTCCCTCGGCCGGGTCGAAGCCGGTACGGCCGTGCAGCAGGCGTCGATTATCCATCATCAGCAGCTCGCCGGCATCGAGCAGGAAGCGGATCTCGAACCGCGGTGAGCGCAGCAGCTGATCGAACGCGCGCCGCGCGCGATAGTACCCCTGCAGCTGCGCAGGCGGCAGCAGCGGCACGAAATCCAGCCGTGGGCTGAAGTGCAGCGCCTGCAGGTGCCCGGCGACATCGAGCTCGATCGGCGCCGCGCTCGCCACCAGCTCGGTGGCGGCGTCGCGATAGCGAAACCGCACCGCGGTCTGCGACAGTACCCGGAACGACTCGGCATCGTGCCTGCGCAGCGCCTCGGCGGCGGCAAAGCCGTCCACCAGCGTCGACATCCCGCCGCGCGTGTCATTGACCAGGCAGTGCAGCAATTGCACGCCAGGCACCGGCCAGCGATAGGGATTATCGGTGTGCGGATCCAGTGGCAGCGCGGTGTACGCCAGGTCGCAGGCGGCGGGCATCGAGCGCACGTCGAACAGCGCGCCAAAATTGGTTTCGCGGATGAAGCCAAACCTGGATGCGACGCGCAGTACCTGGCCGGGCTCGGTCGGCACGCCGCTGAAGATCACGAAACCCAGCTCCAGGAACTGCAGCAGGCAGGCCGTGCATTCCGCATCGCCGGCGGCGCTGTGCCAGCGCACAGGCGCCGGCTGCTGCAACGTCGCATCCCACAGACGAGGCGGCGGCAGGTCGTGATCGCCGGGTGCCAGCGCCGCCTCCGCCAGGATGTCGCGCTCGACGAAGTCAGCACAATGTCCGTCGCTGAACTGCACGCGAAACATGCCCGGCGCATGCGCGGTCACGGCGACCAGCGCCAGGAGCGGGTCCAGGTCCGAAGGATCCTCTAGCCGCTGCCCGGTGCGCGGATCGATGGTCGCGGCATCCTGGCAGCGCTCGCGCAGCCAGATCGGATGGATCGCGTAGCACTGTCCGTCGGCCTGCTGGATCGACAGCTCATTGGCAGCGGTGATGCGCAGCCGCGCCGTGGCGACCGGCGCCGTGGTGACCGCCGCCGTGTTGACGGGCGCTGTCGTGCCCGGTGCTGTGGTGACGGGTGCCGGCATGATTGAATCAGCGATCCGTCTTGATCCGTGTCCAGGTGCGCGTGCGGATGCGCTCCAGGGCCGGACTGACCTCGGCCGACTGGTACAGCCTGGCGGCCGTTTCCGGGGTGGGATAGATGGCGGGATCATGCAGGATGGCCGGGTCGATATACGGGGTCGACGCCAGGTTGTCGTTGGCGTAATGAATCTCATTGGTGATGTCCGCAATCACCCGCGGCTCGAGGATGAAATTCAAAAAGCGGTGCGCGGCGTCCGGGTGCGGCGCATCCACCGGGATCAGCAGCGCATCGAACGAGGCGTTGGCGCCTTCCCTCGGCACTGTGAACGCCAGGTTCACGTCCACGCCGGCAGCCTTGGCGCGTGCCCTGGCCGCCGCGTAGTCACCGGACCAGGACATCGAGATGCAGAATTCGCGGTTGCCCAGGCCGTTCATGTACTCGCTGGAATCGAAGGCGCGCACGTACGGACGCACCGACAGCAACAGCTGCTCGGCGCGCTTGTAGTCCGCGGGATTGGTGGAATTCGGGTCCAGGTGCAGGTAGTTCAATGCCAGCTGCAGCACGTCCTCGGCCTGGTCCAGGAACGACACGCCGCAGTCGGCAAAGCGGGCGATGATCTCGGGCTTGAAGATCATGTCGAGGCTGTCGAGCGGCGCGTCCGGCATGCGCTGCCTGATCATGTCGACGTTGTAGGCAAAACCGTTCACGTGACGCAGGTACGGCATCGCATACAGGTTGCCCGGATCCGCACCGGCCTCGATCGCGAGCACCTGCGGATCCAGGTTGTGCCAGTTCGGCAGCTTGCTGCGATCGAGCTTCTGGTAGATGCCGGCCTTGATCTGGCGGCTGAAGAAATCGGTCGAGGTGCTGACCACGTCATAGCCGGAATCGCCCGCCATCATCTTCGCTTCCAGGGTCTCATCGGCATCGTAGGTGTCGTACACGACCTTGATGCCGGTGGCGCTCTCGAACCGCGCCAGCGTGTCCTTGCCGATGTAGTCCGCCCAGTTGTAGATGTTCACCACCCGGGCTGGCTCGCCCTTGTGGCCGGAATCGCAGCCACCCAACAGGCTGGCACCCAAAAGACTGGCGACCAACAGGCTCGCGGCCAGCATCGTGCGCGCACGCACGCGCTATAGCCTCACCATGATGTGCCGCGGCACGCTGTAGTCCTCGAGCGCATACACCGACAGGTCCTTGCCATAGCCGGAGCGCTTGAAGCCGCCATGCGGCATCTCGCTGACGCCCGCGAAGTGGGTGTTGATCCAGGTGCAGCCGTACTGCAGTCGCGCGGCCACCTGCATGGCGCGGCCAATGTCGCGTGACCAGACGGAGGATGCCAGCCCGTACTCTGAGTCATTGGCCCAGCGCAACGCATCCTCCGGGTCGGTGAACCGGGTGATCGATACCACCGGACCGAACACTTCGCGCTGCACGATCTCATCGCCCTGGCGCGCGCCGGCGACGATGGTCGGTTCGTAGAAGAAGCCGGCGCCGGCCCGCGCCTTGCCGCCGGTGGTGATCCGGATGTGCGGCTCGGCGGCCGCGCGGCTGACGAATCCCGCCACCCGTTCGCGCTGGGCCTGCGACACCAGCGGACCCATTTCCACGCCCGGCTGCTGCTGGCTGCCGACGCGGATGGCACTAGCCGCCTGCGTCAGGTCGGCAACCACGCGCTCATAGATGCCGGCACCGACGTACATGCGGCAGGCCGCGGTGCAGTCCTGGCCGGCGTTGTAGAAGCCGAAGCCGCGAATTCCCTCGACTACCGCGGCAATCTCGGCGTCGTCGAAGACGATGACCGGCGCCTTGCCGCCCAGTTCCAGGTGCGTGCGCTTGAGGTTGCCGGCGGCCGCCACCAGCACCTTCTGGCCGGTGCCGACGTCGCCGGTCAGCGACACCATGCGCACGCGCGGATGCGCCACCAGCGTGCTGCCCACCGGCTCGCCGCGGCCGCAGACCACGTTGACGACGCCGGGCGGCAGCAGCTCGGCCAGCAGCAGCGCCAGCTTCAGCAACGTGAGCGGAGTCTGCTCGGAGGGCTTGATCACCACGGTATTGCCTGCGGCAATCGCCGGCGCCAGCTTCCAGGCCGCCATCATCAGCGGATAGTTCCAGGGCGCGATCGAGGCCACGACGCCGATCGGGTCGCGGCGCACGAAGCTGGTATGGCCCGGCAGGTATTCGCCCGCCAGTGGCCCGTGCAGGGTTCGCGCCGCACCGGCAAAGAAACGAAACACATCGGCAATAGCGGGCATCTCGTCGTTGAGCATAGCTTGCAGCGGCTTGCCGGTGTTGTGCGACTCCAGCGCCGCGTACGCCTG
>Ga0116229_10008116_pt1 | contig 16417 bp, 13 predicted proteins | sample S1TSphgellanicum_3_FD_87313 | JGI IMG/M metagenome (GOLD analysis project Ga0116229, IMG submission 87313) | Host-associated microbial communities from peat moss isolated from Minnesota, USA - S1T2_Fc - Sphagnum magellanicum MG | ecosystem: Host-associated > Plants > Peat moss > Unclassified...
GGGGGGTGTAAGAGGCCAAGAAAAATTGTAAGAGTACCAAGGTTAATTTTTTCGAGATGAACACTACCCCCCCAACAACCCCCCCCCCCCTGAAATAACCACCCACAGAAGGCAAAGCTGAGGGGCACATATTATGAGAACACTCAGCTCAAGGGTGTTAGCTTGGGTAAAGCACAAGCATCTATTTTTTATTTTTTTTCTTGTGATACCCTTTAGGTTGATGGGCATTACAAGTGCTGGCTATTATGAGAAAAAATAGAATAAAGAATTGGGTTCAGAGAAATGCGGGCTGGAATGGGTGCTTTGGTTTTAGAAATACGCCACTGATTGCAGAGGGACAATTCCACTTGATAATGTGCCTTCTAGATACACCAAAAAAATTGTGATCATGCTTTATGGCTAGTGACCAGTACACTGGGTTAGATCTTTCTTTAAATCATAATTTATGTAGGTTTTCACCTTGCATTGTTTGTCGACTTTAAGTTACTCTATGTAGGGTAGAGCCCCAAGGTGAGGGGCATTCCCAAAAGAATGGCTTGGGACAACAAGGTGAGCCAAGACTAGCCCTTTATTATGGGAATGTCCTCAAGGGATGGGTTTTACACATTCTTAAGCATGAGGCTAACATTAGCATGACCTTAGACATTCATAGATCATGGGGTGTAGGAGTGGACAGTTTTGTTTTGTTCTTAGGTGGCTTTCTGTTGAGTAGTTGCACCTTCAACTTTGAAAGGTCACGGTGCTTTCCATGAGCACAATTTCCCCAAGTTGAAGGTGGAACTATGGGTCCATAATGCAAATTTTGCAAAACGGAATTGCACATTTGGAGCATGCAAGACAAAGAACGATAAGTCAAACTATTAAAATTGAAAGTGCAATTACTCAATGGGAAGTCGCATTACTGCTTAACAGGGAAAGGGATCTTACACCTACTTGTATTTATAGGTGTAAGATTGGAGGTGTTAGATCCCTCCCACTCTTAAGGAGTATTGGGGAACCTTCTCTTTCCAGGAGGGATGTTCACAGATGTAGGCTGCCCTCCAAATACACTGAGGAAATTTCCCCCAGTGGTTTATGAAATCAGTGGGGATGTCCAAAATGGCTGAATGAGGAGGTACGGCTCTTTATGAGATTTGGCATTCATTTCGATACTTTCATATTTCAGCAAGATGCATCTTTATGACATTTGGCAAAAACTTTTTCATACATTAGTATTGCCAGATATGCACCTTTATGAGGTTTTTGAACACTTTTTCATACATTAATTATTTTTTGTTCTCCTGTGTAGCTCAAAGATAGTAAAAGAGGGATGAGGTGAACACCCGTCCAGCCAACAAAAAGTGACTACCTCAAAAAGAAAATTCCTTGCATTACTTTATGAGCACTGAAAATGCTTTGGGCCAGGAAAATTAAATCAATTAAAAGTTAGGAGATTGTCGATGTGCTTCCAATGTGAGAAGTTGTGAATCGTCTTATGACAAGGAGCCCAAGTCACTCATTATGGTTGTGTCTTCTGTCTTTTATGGTCAACAAGACCTTAGAATTTTTTTCATTCAAAGTTCCAAATTTCTTTTGACGTGATGAGATGATGAAACTGGAATTGGGAACATCACAATGCACATAAATCGTAATACAAGGCAGAATCTTTCAGTGCATCTGAGGGGCACTTTATGGAGCGGAATCTGTTCTCGACAAATGGTGGACATTTTGACATGCCTTACTTCCATTTTTCTTTTTTCCTGTGATATCCGTATCTGCCAGGTATCACAGGAGAAATGAAAACGCTGGTGCTTTACATAGGGTAAACCCCCTTGAAGTGGGGGCGTTCATTCTTTTGCCCTCCAAATACACCTAGGAGATTTCTCAAGGCTCTACCTACAAAAGACACTCCCACATGCAAATCATGTTTTTTGGTCAGCCTCCCCTTGAAAGTGGCAACACCAAAGGTGGCACTAGGTAACAATGATGATGTGTTTGTGGAAACCATAATTATCGGTTGATTTACATGTGCATACACAACTACACCTAACACCACCATTTGTCCTTGTTTGTCGCTTTTTTGAACCTTGGATGTTGCTTGGGATTGCATGGCAACTAACTAACTAGCCATAATTTGAATTTGAAAGTAAATCTCACAATTGAGATTGTTTGTGGGGACCTTTTTATTTTCCTAATTTTGTGATTAGCCAAGGTGGCGATCATCCACAAGCTGATGTAGCCAAATTTAATTATTAAATATGAAAAGAATAAAAAGTCTTGTGTTTATTTCTACCTACTTGAACCATGTATAAAAACCTAGTGATTTGAAAATATTCTTTCTGAATCTTTTTAGAATTTTGGAGATATCATTTTCAAAAATCGTTGAGTTCACAACATTCCAAAATTTTCCAACAATGCAAAATTTTGCACCATAAAAAAGGGTGAGAACTTTTAGAATGAGCATCAAAATGAATAAAAAATACATTGTGTGTTTAGAGATGGATTGTATGTTCATTTCTGTGTTGCAATTTGCCCCTTTAGATTAATATACAGACTCAATTTATTCCCTTGAGGTGAATCAATCATTTGACACTTGTATAGGGTAAATCCACCTTTGTATGAGAGATATTCATGAATATAAGGTGCTCTCCATATATACTAGGATATTTCTATGAGTGTTTCACCACATTAAAATGTTCTCTTAGGCATGATTCCTGTATACCTTACCCTAAGGTCAGTTTTATCATTAAATAATCCTCAAAATAGTGAAATGAATTTTTGTGAAAATATGGAGTTGACTTGTCAAAAATCATCAAAACTATCATCAGGATACACTCTGAATAAGTTCACTACTCAAGTGACAATATCATAATAGATAATGGAAAATTCAATAATTTCAAATTTAAAAAATGAATTAATTTTTTTGAAAAAAATGGATTATTCATTTTGTCAATGTTGAAACTAACCCTAGGTTAGGGTACCTAAGAATGTATATGTTTGGGCAAGTTTGGGGGCTTGTTATAACTTATTATTGCAACTATTGCATTTCTTTGGGTTTATTAATTTTCTCACCTAGGTTAAAACAATGTCTCCTAAGTCATCAAAACCTTGCAAAATTTTATTTATGAACGCATTTCTGATTCAAAAAGTGTACAAAGGTATAAAAAAAAAGGGAAAATTTTAATGACATCAAATTAATACAAACTAGATGTCAAAAACTCTCCATTTTAACAACTGAATGCTTGTTATGTGGTCAATTATGGTGATGGGGGTTGTGTCGTGAAAAAATGGAAGTCGATAAATAACTAGGCTTACTATTATTGCTCAACTTAAGATGGAGGATGCTTGCATCCTTTGCAATGTAATTGAATTTTTTTTATGAAAAAAAGTAACCAAAACAAAAAGGAAAGACCTTTTTAGTCTTTTGAAGTTTCAAATGACATTGGCACAATTGTGTAAGAACACATTAGCTTGTTTGTGTAAACATTAAAAATATTTCAATTGCCAGAAAGAAGAATTGATTAGTAGGTTGTCAATCACCATAATTCCTTTCTTTGGTTTGAGTTACACTGAGAACGACAAATCTTTGAATTGCGCAAGATTGGGGAAGTATATCTACACATGTTGGATTAATTATGACAAGATACGGTAAGGTGCAAATTCCATCTTTGATGAGCACAATGTTGATTTGTTGATGAGAAGAATTAAATGTGGTTAAAGGAAACACATGTAATTATTCTCATCCAATGTAAAAAAAAACATTTTGTGCAATGGTAGTAAAAGTGTCTTGAACTACATCATGGGTCCCTATGTGCTTGTTGCCATGGGCGTAACATAAGAAGTGGATACCCATAAGGCTAATAAGATGTGCACATACACATTGGGGTAGGCCTACAATTGAAAGATGTGATAGGCTTGATTGTGTCCAAAATGTTGTGGATAAAATTGGGAAGATAATTGAAAGGTTGGAAAAATCGATTGAGTAATAAACTAAGTGCCCACCCTAGGGCTAGAACATGATAAAATTTGAACATGATGGGCTTCAAATACCCTGTTGGATAACATGGTGGAAAGGGTAAGATGGTGCAAACACTTCAAAATGGAATTTTGAAAAACCATTTGTTGCCCAATGATTTGTTTAAAAGAAAACATGCTCATGTTGGGGTGTAGTAGAAGATCACATGATGCTCTGAGATGTTGCTAGAAAGGGAAAGTGTTGATTCACACAAAGGTTTCAAGAAGGAAGGGACATTAATTGACCATAAACCTAGTAGTTATGCTTGTAGCTACAAGAACCCAGCTCCTTAAATAAGTTGTTGGGGTGATGGTGGTTGTGGGTATGAGTCCAAATGCCATAAAAAATTATTGGGAAAAAGGGTTATTTATGAATTAAAGGTCTTTTAAGGCTATGAAGGACCCTGGACCTAAAAGGCATCCAAAACATTTGAAGGAAATAAGAATCAAAAGAAACAACGGAGCCTATCAAGGTGGAAAAAAGAGGTGTGCAATGTAATAAATATGATGGTCGTTGCATGAAGTAGTGAATTAGAATTCCAAAAGTTACCTAAACATTGCCTAGTTTAGGGAAAAGGTCAATATGTTAAACATTTTCTAGCATGGCATATTTGATGAAGGATGATGTGAATGATGAAGTGCCCGATGGAAACCCCAAGATTATAATTCCTTTTAATGGGTTGTTAAATTGGGATGGGGTGTTAAAATTAAGTAGTAGGCCAAAGGGGGACCATGTTACACATTTATGAGGTTGGATAGAAAGACCTATTGCATGGAGTTTAATCTAAAAATGTTCATATGTAAATGATATATGAAAAGGTGGCTTATGATTTGAGTGTTGTATGCAATGGATGGAAATAAACAAAAGGGGAAATGGGTAGTTGTAGAACGTGATGGAAGGGTGAATTAAAATGAATAGTGCCCCTCCAAAAGGATCACCTTTACAAGTTCCCATGGCAAATGGGATGATCGTGACATCACCATCATGGTTATGGTGATTATAAAACATAGAAGATTCAAATGTTTAGAATGTACAAACAAAAGGGATGAATTGTATGATGTCCCCACATGTTGCACAAAGTTTTTAAAATATGAACCCTTTTGATATCGAATTGAAGGCATTTGCCACATCCAATTGGAAAACAACTTAGTTACGATGAAGGTTTAAGGTGCAACTAATGCCATGGATTATTGTTTCATATCCACCCTTTGTTATTATGCTGAATTAGTGTTGGGAAAAATGTGTTGCAAAAACATCGCAAAGTTGAAAGCATAAAATGCGGGTTGTGAGTAAAAATGTACTCCATTTAAAGGCTTAATCATGGTCAAGAGGTGGGCCACCCACGGACATGTGCAATTTGATGTGGAATGTGACATTATGCAATATGAAAACAAAGTTGAAACAACTATCAGAATCCATTTGCAAAATCTTTGAAGTGAAAACAATTTTGAAGGTCTTCAAAAACCATCCCAAAAGGACCATTTACGCATGTGTTGGAATTTCAATTTGAAGCAATTAAATGAAAGTTCAAAGTGTTAGTATAGTTCATAGTCTTCCAAAAAAAATGGAAACAAACCATTTTGTTTAAGACATAAAATGGTGATAGTTGAAGTGCTATCGAAAGACATGGGTGTAAAAGAAATTGGTGTTAAAATGCAAGTTGCTCAAAAATATTCCCTTACACGTCCAATAATTAAACTACGAAAAAAATGTTTATGAACTAAAATATCATGTTGGAAGGAAGCATTGAGTTCAAACTTGTTCCAGGAACTTGGGCCTCTAAGAATAATTATTCATGCAAGTTTTTTGAATGACTTATTAAAAAACATTTTAGTCAGATCCACATTTCCCTATGCCAAGTTGGGCCCCTTTGGGGGGTGGGGGACACCATTGGGGTAACAAGAAGATCGAATACCAAACTATCACATCATAAGGATCCTACACCAACTTATTTAATGGAAATGAGAAGCCACTTGTACATCTTGTTGTAGAGTTGTAAATATGCGGTTGTATAATCAAGGATAATGAAAGCTTAAATGAAAGTACCCAAGGACATCTAATGTCAAAATCTAAACCCAAACTACTATAAGTAAGGTTGGTGTAAAAGAGAATATTGGGTCATGATGGTCACATGGGTTTTGATAAAATGAATTGGATGCTCAACAAGAAAATTGGTGACAAATTAACCTTTGAAGGGTAAATTGACACCCACAAATGGGGCAAGAGGTTTTAAGTGGATGTTGCAGGTGTGTTGGGGAGATGGGGGTAAGTTAGGAGGTTTGATCATGAATAATTGAAAGGGTTGATAAAGTGGATAGGGAAAAGGTCCTACATGTCCATTATTTGGGGGGATTAGGAAAGTGTTAAGTTGGGGCTTCACATTCACGAGAAGGGATAGGGATCAGTAGGAGCTAGTGGGTGGTGTGTGGTTTATGTAGGAGAGGGGATGGAGAATGGGTTTGTGTTTGTGTGTGAAAGGACAAATGAGCAATGTGAATTGTGAAGTTCAATGAAACATGAACTAGGGGACATGGGACATTTTGTGACCATGAGAAAAAAAGTTTATTAAAAATACAATTATAAATAATCCCCACTTTTTAAGGATTACCTACTTCTACACAACAATTCTAAACCTACACAATTGACGACACAAAATTAAGTAGATTAAAAAATGATTAAAAATTACCACAAAAAGACAAGTCCTATTTCAAAGGATCAACAAATCCTAACTTTGCCATAGCTTTAGGCACTTTGGTTCCTACTCTATTGGGTTCAACCCAACTTAAACACTTTTGAAAACTAATGTGGAAAGATTAGGGGCCCAAAAACTCGTATTTTTTAGAACACCCAAATAAAGTAGCAACCAACTTGAACAATAGAAAAACACCTAAACTCAATCCTTTGCTCAAAATGAAACCTTAAAACACATATGACTAGTCAATGACCAGCCATGATATAGTTACACGTTCACATTTACAGCACATTTTTGAGTCTCTCCATTGCAAAAGCTAACCAAACAAGTACAAGTGCTTTGATCCACTGAGGATGGTTGGCACGTAGCAAGTTATGAGGTGGGAAAAACTCTGTATTCAAAAGCTCAGAAACTTTGGTTTGCAAAAAAACTTGAAAACTTTGGATCTTCAATCTGCAAAAATCTCACCCTGGCCGTGAATATACGCCAGACATCCTTGTAAAAAACAAGACGAAATCCTCACTCACTCACAGAAAGAAACACTGAGCACATGCGAAAGGCGATTTTGTCTTCCCCTGCTATATTGCAAAGGCGCTGCAATGCTCTGCTACGCTTGGATGCAACCCAGCAAATTGTCTCGTCTGTTGCTGTTTTCTCTGCGTTGTTCGCTAGCTGCCGATACTCCAGCGCAGTGCAAAACTAGAGCACCATAGTGAGATTTTCTCCCTCTCTCAAAACCCTCTCTGGCTTCTCACAAGCTTTGCAATGATGTGACCAGTTCCTGATTCCATTCCTTGTTTTGTTGGAAAAAAAATTTATAACCTGGTGGGACACCTACCCCCTTTACCTTGAAAAATGTACTTTCTAGTTGTTCAAAAAGGAGGACTTCTTTATATGGAAAAATGCACCTCAATTTTATTTTATTTCATTTCAGTCTTCTTTAAAGACACTCATGTGCTGTCATTTTTGTTCTCGTTTGTGATTCATGCCCAATATTTTATTCATTCAGGGACAAAAAAATTCCATTTCCAAAAAAGATTTGTTCAGGTTCATATGTTATTAATGAGCAGGGTTTTCTTTTTTCCAATCTTGTGATGCTCAAATATTTGGCAATTTTTTCTCCAAAAAATAGAAAATTTAGCTTTGCCCTAGAGAAACCAAATATTCCCAATTTTTTGGTCCAAAAAGTGACAAAATTTGTCCCCATAAAAATCACTCCCCAAAAGAAAGATATCCTTCTACATTGTCAGCTTCAACACTAATTACATTATTTTCAGAAATGTTGAAATTTTCAGAAGAATTGTGAAAGAAATATTTGTCAAAATGAAAATTTCAAAACTAATTAATTATTTGACAGACATGTGTGGAAGCTGCCAAGGTACCTATGGTGTGTAAAGGGTAATACCCAGCACAAAAGGGCGGAGTTTTATTGGGACACCTGGAACTTTAAGGGACCCAAACAGGGGCGAGGAGTTGTATTGGGACCAGTGGAACCTGAAGCGACCCAGACAGGGGGCCAAGGGAGTTTTATTGTCCCCCCTGGAACCTGAAGGGACCCAGACAGGGGCGAGGGAGTTTCATTGGTCACCCCTGGAACCTGAAGGGACCCAGACAGGGGTGGGGGAGTTCATTGGTCACCCCTGGAACCTAAAGGGACCCAGACAGGGGTGAGGGAGTTTCATTGGTCACCCCTGGAACCTGAAGGGACCCAGATAGGGGCCAAGGGCGTTGTACTGCCCCCCGCTGGAACCTGAAGGGACCCAGACGAGGGCCAAGGGAGTTTTATTGGTCCCCCCTGGGACCTGAAGGAACCCAGACAAGGGCAAGGGAATTTTATCGGGACCTATGGAACCTGAAGGGGCCCAGCCAAGGGCCGTTTGTGGGGCCGCCCTGACGGAATGGAGAGAGAGAGAGAGTGCAGAGAAGCAATGGCGATGGCGGCGCACGCTTACTTGCTGCCTGCAGCAGCACAGCTGTCTCGTTTCCCTGCCATCTTCTGACACACCTGGAAGCTGCTGTCTGGACTTGACAAGTCTCGAGTCTCGGCTCTACTTACTTAACACTTCCTGCCATTCCCAAGAGCAACGTCTCCCAATGATCCATTTCTGACTACAACACTGGTGTTTAATACGGTTGGAGGGCGATTCCGGCCATTTGATATCGCAGCGGCGCCTTGCTTCTGTCTCCTGTAAGACACTCCCTTCTTCCTCTTATTCTTCTTGTTCTTCCCTTCTTCTCTCTTGTTTCTTTCTGAAACGGCCGCCCCGGTAGCTGGTTTCTTCAGGAATTGGTGGAGAGGGGTCGACGAGGAGTAGCTGTGAAGATCGACATCTCTTCGGTTCGGGTACAATACTTGTTCTCGCGCTGCACGTTCACGTCCTCTGGTTTTCGTGTAAGTGCTTATTTGAGGTGTTCTTTTGCTGGCTGTTAGGAATGTGAAATGTAGCCTCGCAAAACTCTGTATCTGTCTCTAAGTATTGTCGTTGGCGTGTCTATAGCTGGACTGTATTGCAGTGCAATCTAGCAGGCAGGCAGTTCATGAACCTATTGTTGCTCTCCTTGTCAAATCGATAATAGTTTTTTGCGGATGAGTTGAAGTTAGATCTGTTGTTTTGCTGTGGTTTTGCATCAGCGGTTGTGAAATATTGCTGCATCGCCTTTTGCTACTTTGAAGGTACTCTGGAGGTTCGTGTGACCATTTTCTTTCATTTCCCTGTCTCGGCATGAGACGTAATCGAGCCGACTTTTCGTTGTCTGCTTCTGCAATCCAGTAGTGAAGCATTTTTCGTTTCATCTAAACGAGCGCTGATAGAGCTCCTTGAAGAATGGCTTGAAAACAGCAGCCGATGTTTGCCCTGTCTGCTGTGAGTTACACCTTCGACGAAAACTTTTCTCAAGTCTCTCACTGCATCGCTCGTGCGCATATTTCTTCTAACAATCTCAAGTTAAGGTGAGAGGAAGCCGGAGAGTTTCCTTGTCCCTGACGAGCAGTTCTTGACTGAATCCATATACATCGCTGAAGAATGCTGACGCTTATTGCAAAATAGCGAAGAAGTAGGAACAGTTTCGAAGGATCTGTGTTGGTTGAAGAAGGCCGTAGAAGATCTGGTTATGACCGTTGCATGGATGTGTGAAACTACTCTTGGTTATGCATTGTGCAGAACAAGCCTTATAGTTGGCGTTGCGAAACAGATAAGCTCAGGTCCTGAGCTGTAAGAACACAACGATGTCTAGAGGTAAGGCAGACTCGCGGAATCACGATGCAGGCCATCCCGTGCGGGCCGCCAAACACAAGGAACGTTTGGAAAAGAGAAGTTGTACTAAATCTGTTTGTACAGTACCAAGCTGTACCAGCAGCAATGGTCATGCTGGGAAGAAGCAAGAAGCAGGAGGAATCGTCATGCCGCGCAAGTTCGGGGAGCAGCAAGTCTGCAGAAAAGTTGCAGAAGAATCGTCGGTCAGGAAATTACCGCAGAGGAAAGACGAACTAGTACAGTGCAGGCTCTACTACACAGATGCTGCGGAGGCTGCTGCTTTCGAACCAGCTACCTGCCAACAGAAGGCGGCAAGAGTGTGCTATGGCGCAGAGGACCTGCAGGACAAACAAGTAGCAGCAGGACGCTCTGACACCGATGCTCGTGACTTCATCATGCGGCGCTTCCTCCCAGCTGCGCAAGCTATGGCCACAGAAGCACCGTTAACAGCAGCAGCAGCAACAACAACAGCGGTGCGGGAGTCGGATTGCATTCCTACCAGTGGAAGAAGATCAATCCCGCTGTTGCCCCCGCAGCAGCAGCTGACCGTGCAGCAAGTTGCAAATGATGTGAGGGGGGCGGCTCAGGTACGCCAAGACAGTGAGAACCTGTCTCTGAGGACAAGTTGTGGATTTCCCCTCAAGCTTGGATGGCCACCATTCCGGCATCTCTTAGGGTTCCAGACTTCCAAATCTTCTTCCACAAAGCATCATGCTCCTCCCTCCTCTTCAGAAAAGCTTCCCCATGATCAAAGGAGTTTCAACTCCGATGATTTGTTTTGGTCTGATGAGGTGAAAGAGCTTCCCCCCCCACCAGCCAATTGGATGGATTCTTGATCAACAAAAGTGCTCACAGAGATCTATGCAGAAGATGGGGTCTGATGCCATCATCATCATGCTCTCCTCATTCTTGAATGTCGTTTTTTGCAGGAATCTCTCAACAAAGAAGACCCCAAGAAACCTCAAGAAACTGCACCTGTCAGCTTGATCACAGACTTAGACTTAGAGGGATTTCCAGAGCTCAAAACGGCAATAGAAAGTGACACAGTACGAGTTGTAGAGATTAGTGATGGCTCTAAGACAGAAGGCTTTGTGGAGGTGCGAGTTCCCATAACTCGCAAGCATTCGATGCAAACAGTTCATACACCAGATCACAAAGGCTTTTTAGGTATACCAAGAGTCTCTGCACTGAATGGTGACAGCGAAGTCAAGCAAGTTGATCGGCTTGGTGCTCGGCTTTCACACATGATTAGCAAGTCGAACTATACTGAGGCTCATCGTCACACTCAAGCAGCAGGTGACAGTCATGAGAAGGAAGAGTGCACAAATGGAAGCCTGTTGCCAAAGTCGAAGAAAGTTGTAAAAGGATCTGCATTGCTGACTGCACTCAAGCCACCACCCTCTCCCATATCCCCATCTGAATCGTGGTTGTCAACTCGATCCATCCCACAGTTTAGGAGACCTTCTCGAAGGCCACTGGGGAGCTTTATTCCCATCAAACCTCCAGTTCCTCCTGGAAAGAAGCCATCTGCTTCCGAATCCTGCAAGGTGTGCTGTTCTCTACATATGTCATAGGTGTGGTCACTGCAGCTGCTGGCCTAGTTGATCTGGTACAAGTCCCTTACAATTCTTGAATGAAAAAGTAAGAAACATGACACTGAGTGGCCTTCAATTTGAATCTTGATAGTTTCAAGGTCAACGACAGCTTTGTGTCATGAATTGCTGGATCCCCAAAAATCTTGGCATCAATATGTTTTGCAGGATCTTCCTCAATGTGGGGTCTTACCACCGTCATGCAGCTTGAAGGATCAGTTGCAGCACAGGTAATATATTACATATGTAACACTTTGTTGCAATTGTTTACCATACTTTTCCTCTATGCAATTCAGATTGACATGGTTAAGTTTTTTGACAGACAGCAATTGACCACAGACAAAAGATGATGGCACAAAACCAACCATTGACAAAATCTTATACATTCTCTGATTGCAAGCTTATATTGTGTTTTTACATGAGTCAGATGATTGTTATCTGAAGTAATGACGCACCAAGTCATTCTCTGGACTGTGATGTTGCAAATAGCTCTATCTAGTGATCTAGCTGGAGCTGCAGCTGTAAGATTTAAGGTCAATTGAGGTTGCAACAGGTAACAATTGCAGGTGGAGACATTGGTGGGGGTGATTTTGAATGAGATGGTGGTGGTTGTGTTGCAGGCAGTCAATCAGCCATACTGTGCAAGCTGTGTAATTTGGAGTCTACTGCACCAAGTTGCTTCAAAATTAGTGTTTTTATGCTTCCATGCCTGGAATGAATGCGACATTGGAGAAATTACCATTCAGTTTACAAGTGCCAATAGTGCAATAGAGGTTCATACAGTTTCCTTCCAACCTTCTTCTACTTGGTCTTTATGAGCATAGCTTCTCCTGCTTCCATGTCAGATCATGATAGCAGTTGGAACTTGGAACCTGCAGGGATTTCTGTACAGGGCTCTCTATTAGAGGTTGTATTTTTCAAATTTTGATGGCCACTTCACCCTCGCCCAACCTTGCTCTCAGGGGGGGAATCTCAAACTTTCAATTGGTTTTTCCAGAGAAAACAGGCTGATGTGATCATTTGACTGTTGTTTTGTTTTCATGGCACTATCATTATACTTAGCTTTTCTATTACCATGGCAGTAGCTGTCCACAGGTACATTGCCCGCACATAACAGCTAATCATGCTGCAGTTTAGATAAAAGATATGAATGTGGATGCTCAATTTCTCCCAACAAAGCCTACTAGCCTTTTCTGTTTGCAAACCTTTCAAACAGTAACTTTCAGGCACTATATCTAAATGAGCAACCTAATATATTCAACCCTCAACCCTAAACAAAAGACTGCAACAGACATATGCATGTTTACATATGTATATGTACTGTAACATGCATATGTAGTATGATCATAACAATCACATGGCAAATCAGTGCAGAATCCCATGCTGAAAAACTTCTATTTGAGCATAGATTTTAATGTCTAGTGTAAAACCACATTGAGAAACAAATGCCAAAACAATTAGTACATGACAGACAAATCCACAGAATCCCATGATGAAAGATGAAAAACTTCTATCATGCATAGAAGCTGTGATTTAACATAAATTAAATACAAATATTAAGATGAGAAAATAATGCAAAAAAAAGTTTTCACCCACACATTTCAGTCCCATGGAGACAATTATAAAGAGGACCTTTGAAGTGACAGAAAGAGGACCCTTCATATCACTTTTGCTGCAATTTGACCATTTGTATAGTTTATGGTCATTGCAACCCCCACCCCAACCCCCAAGAAAACAGGGGGGTATCTTGGAACCCCCTTTAGATCCTTCAAACCCATTGTTAGCAACAAGATCTATATATGAGTCTGTGTAGTCAGAACAAAGGACACTATGTGTTACACAAGCATTGCTGCTGACACACCTGCCTCCAACCCTTCCCTTGTCTCATGCAGATGCTGCTCTAAACCCATTCACAGTGTTGCCATTCTTTGGATAACTGTGAGGCTCACACCCTACCCTAGCAGAAATGAAGAAGTTAGTCAAAAGCTCTGAACAAACCAACCAGATTCACTCCCAGAGCTTTTTCACCTTCATTGCATGAAGCCATTACTTTTTAGAGAGGTCAAGAACAGACAACTATCTACAGAAAGATACATGCCGATACAAGCTGGAACAGACCTCTCTCCCTGTGCCCTCTCACCCACTAAACATGAATTTAGTAAAACAATACACTAATATACTATTTACTGCTGCAGTGGTCTCTCTGGCACTCATTTCTCTGAAATACACAGAATCCCAGAATTCCAAGCCCATCTTTAAACCAAGACAACCTGCAACTGGGGCCCCCAGTGGGTTTCTGGTGCTCCGAGAGAGCACCAGCATTGCCCAATTTATCCCCCATTCTTTCAAGCAGCAAGGTTGTGTGCCATATATGCAGCGCTCCGTTTCTCTGCATCAAGCAACCTCATTGTTAGCTCCCTCAACTCTATAACAGTTTGTCATTCATTCCAAACTTTGTGCAGTACAAACATGCTGAGCAGGCCAATTTACCTCCAGTGGCAATCAGCTTCTCCACCCATGCCACAATATGCTTGCCATACGTGTACTTCTTAAGCGCATGTAAATGCACACGAATATGTGCTAGAAGCAGTTCACGCTGTGCCTCATCACACATCTCAAGGACTTTTTGGACTACGTAATTAGCAAACTGGTCCTTCATCATAGCCTAAATGAATCAAGCAGCCAGATATTCATATCAGCTACTTAACAATCACGCCTGGCATCAATATGTTTTCACTTCTCCACTTCAGACAAAAGACTCCTGCATCTCTTCTTCCACCATAACAAGACTGAAATGACAGAAAATTAAGACAGGAATGTTTGTTCCTGGAGATCCAATGTGGTTGTAATAAAAGGTTTCTTTTAGCAGGCTCCAAAATATATATCATTTTTGGCCCACTTCATAGATTATGTAAAAACATCCAACCTGTAGGGGCTCATTCTCATCAGTATGGCCAAGCATCTCATTTATCAAAATTTGACGCTCAGCGGGGCCCCCAAACGCCAAGCATTTTTCCACCACATTGGATGCAAATTTGTGTTGACTCATTTGTACAATTTGCCCAGCTAGCTTTGTAATGATCTCTTTTCTCTCATGATCTTGTCCATGCTCCAGCACATGCTGGCAACCAATCCACATAGAAAAACCATGAATCAATAGCATTTCTTTTAGTTCCAACATCACCTGACATGTAGTCTTCATCTGCCCTCAAGTATATTAGTAAGTATAACAGAAGTACAAAATGCACATGTGAATCTCAGAGCTGAGAGTACACCACAGCAAACATGTACAACCTGTAAGAAACGTCAGCCACAAACAGAACAAGTACTTCATTGCTAGTCCAAAACAAAAACCCTACCTAATAGTCATGCAACAACCAACAAAGCTACATGGTTCAGGCAAAGATTGGTGCCTTGCAGGGAATCCTAACAAGTGCACGTATAGCGAACACCCAAAACATGCCCTTGTCAGGTGACTGCAGGAGAACAATAATTTGCAGAGAGCTGATAGCAGGAAACCTGGACAACATAATTGCCATATTGATCTTGAGCAAGAATACAAGTGGAGTGAAGAATTTCCTCCATAATACCCTGCTGTTTCAGCTCAACTCTGCAATGCTCCAGTACTCTCTGGCAAATCATACAAGAACCAAATGTGCTTAAAGATCTGGCAACTTATTAATCCAAAAAGCAACCAAGACTTCCAACAGAATCCTACTCAAAATGCCTATGAATGGATGCACACAAAAACTAGGAACATTGGTGAGATCACTATACAACAGTGGCATCTGTGAGCACTATATAGATATCAAGGTGCCACCATCATATAGTGAGCTCAGTTCATAAAGTTGTAAGATCAATATAGAGTTAAAGCCCCTTAGAAACCAAAGTTTGTGAAATCTGGAAGCAAGCTAATTAGAAACTCATTTCTGATGAGGCAGATGAGAACCAGAGTGTAGCATGCAACACAGTGCAGTTTTGGTTTGTAGCTTTGAGCAAAAGTTCACCTGGATGAGACTCAGCAACCATATGGATGTGTGGAGAGCACCACAACTTGATTGTAAAATGCAGATATGATGCACTGCATTCTATCAGGAGGAACACATTCAATGCACTTCTGAATCACATGGTTTCCATTTTGATCACGAACACAGCGCATCACATGCCCATCCAGCTCAGACACCAACTGTGTCTGCTGAACAACATCTACCACCTCTGATGCCTGATGCAAAATCCCACAAAATCCACTACAGTCAAGCCAAACACAACCAACAATTAGAATTTGCACTTGAAAATCATAAAAGTGGCAAACAAATATTTTGTTGACAGTTGTCGGAAAAAATCACCATGTATACCCAAACACGAAGCAGGTGGGTGTAAAGACATACACAAACAAAGATGTAATTCTAGCTCCAAACTTGAAGACAAATACAAGGATGAGACATGTGTCATGACACTTTAAATTGGAAAGTTCAAGAGCATGCCCTAAAATCTGTGAGTCTGCACTATGGAATTTCACAATTTGAGGGTGTGCTTCAGCTACATCAGAATCCACATGTACAAAATGTAAACTTGTGTCCGAACACGTTATGTTAAGTCTCATCACACAGAGACTTGAATTTGTGTCTGTGTTGTAACATAACATGACCAACAGCACACATCCGTGTTTGTTGAAGTGACCAAGGGCATGCAGAATGTCAAGCATAACAGGCAATAAGATCCATGAAGTTGCAGAGAAATCTCCACAACAACAATTAAAGGTACACGACAATGAGTGCAGTCATAACCTCATGAGAGTCGCTCACAAAGTGACAGACCATCACCTTCATCACGAACGGCAGTGACAAGCTGCCATGACTACCCACTGAGTTCATCAGCTCCCAAC
>Ga0116229_10008118_pt1 | contig 16416 bp, 20 predicted proteins | sample S1TSphgellanicum_3_FD_87313 | JGI IMG/M metagenome (GOLD analysis project Ga0116229, IMG submission 87313) | Host-associated microbial communities from peat moss isolated from Minnesota, USA - S1T2_Fc - Sphagnum magellanicum MG | ecosystem: Host-associated > Plants > Peat moss > Unclassified...
TATAATGGGAAAGTTAGAAATAAGGGCGAGTGGCGAAACTGGTAGACGCACCACACTCAAAATGTGGCGACCTTGCGGTCATAGGAGTTCGATTCTCCTCTTGCCCATTAGTAATTTCAAGCAATAATATCGCAGTTATTTGCTATATTTAATGAAATATCAAGTAACTTAGATTATGACTCAGATACTTTTAGACAGTATAATACCGCACATAAACTTTACACTTCATAGGATTAACGGTTTATTACAGGCTATTTTCTCTTTATATAATTATATTGGTCCGTTAAGAGAGGAACCATCAAGAAGATATATTTATGAAGATGGAATACTGGAGATTGGCACAAAAGGAGAAAATGCAGCTTACTTGTATTCTAATGAAAAAGATGATGATGTAATTAATCATTATTTTTACGAGCCAGAAAATAGTCTAAAAAATAACTTATTTCAGCAGAAACCATTATTAAAACTTTCAGTAGCGTTAAAAAAATGGTTGGAAATAATGAATATTAATGGCTTAAAATTACAGACTCAACAAGAAATAATTTCTTTGGAGATTATGTCTAAATCAACTTCTAAGCCTTATGTAAATATAGCAGATGTTGGGTTTGGGGTAAGTCAAGTTTTCCCCATAATTCTAGAAGGCTTAAGAATGCCTCAAGGAGGTACTCTTTTATTAGAACAACCAGAAATTCATTTACATCCTAACCTACAAATGCAAATAGCAGATTATTTTATTGCAATGGCACTGTCTGGTAAAAATGTAATAGTTGAAACACATAGTGACCATATAATAAATCGTCTAGTTAGAAGAATAGTTGAAAGTGAAACAAATCAATTTAAAGACTTAATTAGCATTTATTTTATAACTACGGGCGAAAATGGTTCAACATATGAAGAAATTAATATTGATGATGAAAGGGGAATTACTAATTGGCCTAGAGAATTTTTCGATCGAGTAGCAAATGAACAAGAAAATATCATCAGAGCAGGATTAAATAAGCGAAAATCTCGTAGACATAAAAATCTTGAAAAAATATGAATACAGTATTTGAACCTTCTTGCTTATTTATTTCTCACATTGAATGGCAAGATGAAATAAAAAGAAATGATTTTTTAGAACACTTACTAAGTAATTTAACTAAATATTTAGACAAATTTGTTGGGTTTCGTTCCTCAACCCAACCTACGACATAACAGATTTTTAACTTTTGAAGCATGTTTATACATGAAAACCGAGATTTGCCAGTTGGAACTTTAAAAGGTATTATGAAAGATAATGGCTTGACTGAGAATGATTTAAATTAGTTTTTATAGAATATCAAAATTGATTTACTTAACTGTATATATGCTTAATATTCCGCAACTCATCGCCACAGAACTAGAATTAAAACTCGATCAAGTGCAAAACGCGCTAGAACTTTTAGCCGAGGGCGCAACTATTCCATTTATTGCGCGGTATCGCAAAGAACGCACAAGTGAGATGAATGAGGTTCAATTGCGGGATTTAGCTGATAGATATACTTATTTGACAGAATTAGAAGCTAGAAAAACTACAATCTTAAAGGCGATCGCCGAACAAGGAAAACTCACAGATGAACTCAGAGCCAAAATAGAATTTTGCTTACAAAAGACAGAACTGGAAGATTTATATTTACCTTATCGTCCAAAACGCCGTACCCGCGCTGCGATCGCTAGAGAGAAAGGACTCGAACCCCTAGCAGAATTGATCAAATCCCTGAATGTGAAAAATGGTCAAACAGTATCACTTGTCAAGGAAGCATCAAAATACATTTCAGAGTCTCTCGCAGTGACAACTACAGAAGAAGCTCTCAAAGGCGCATCTGATATTTTAGCCGAAGAAATTGCTGAAAAAGCAAATTTACGGGCTGATATCCGGGAATATCTCCTAGAACAAGGAATTTTCATCTCTCGCATCAAAGATGATTATCCTGAAGGAACAACTAAATTTGAGATGTATCGCAACTATCAAATCAGAGTTAAGCATATTGCTCCTCACAATTTATTGGCGTTATGTCGTGGAGAAGCAGAGAAAATTTTAACTTTTGCAGTTACTTTTGATGAAGATTATATTGGGAGTTATTTAGAATCCCAGGAAATTAAAACTAAAGTCTCTGCTATTCGAGATTTCTACCGGACTTTGCTCAAAGATGCCTTTAACCGCTTGATGAAAGCTTCTTTAATTACAGAAGTTATTTCAACCAAGAAGAATGCTGCTGATATTGAATCGATTAAAACCTTTGAGGCGAATTTACGGGAATTACTCCTTTCCCCACCAGCGGGGATGAAACCGACATTGGCGATCGACCCTGGTTTTAGAACTGGATGTAAGGTTGCTGTTCTGGAACAAACGGGAAAATTTTTAGCGTATCAAGCTGTATTTCCCCATCAATCTGCTGAACAGCGACAAAAAGCATCCCAAATTATCCAGCATTTAATTACAAAATATCAAATTGAGTTGATTGCGATTGGAAATGGGACAGCTTCCCGTGAAACTGATGAATTTGTCGCTGAGGTTTTACAGACCTTGGAGCGTCAACCGATTAAAGTTATAGTGAATGAATCTGGCGCATCTATATATTCTGCTAGTAAAGTGGCGTTAGAGGAGTTTCCAGATTTAGACGTGACTGTGCGGGGTGCTATTAGTATTGGTCGTCGATTACAAGACCCTTTGGCGGAATTAGTCAAAATTGACCCTAAATCTATTGGTGTGGGACAATATCAGCATGATGTTGACCAAAAGTTGCTAAAAAAGAAATTAGACGAAACGGTAGAAAGTTGTGTTAACTATGTGGGTGTGGATTTGAATACAGCGTCTGCGGAACTGCTGACTTTTGTTTCTGGGATAACTGGAGCGATCGCCAATAATATTATTTCCTTCCGCAACCAAAATGGTGCTTTTAAAAATCGCCGCCAATTGTTGAAGGTAGCTAAACTTGGACCAAAAGCGTTTGAACAAGCAGCCGGTTTTTTGCGTATCCGCGATGGTGAGAATCCTTTAGATAATACAGCAGTTCATCCAGAAAGTTATGGAGTGGTGGAAGCGATCGCTGCTGATTTACAAATTCCCCTCCACCAAGTTACCCAAATTGGACAAACGCTGAAAAAGACAGATTTGCAAAAATACGTTACAGATAAAATTGGCGAACCCACACTCAGAGACATACTCAGCGAACTAGAAAAACCTGGAAGAGATCCACGGGCTCAATTCAAATACGCAACTTTCCAAAAAGGGATTAAGCAAATTAGCGATCTACAAGTGGGAATGGAATTAGAGGGAATTATTACTAATGTGGCGAATTTTGGAGCGTTCGTGGATATAGGCGTACATCAAGATGGACTAATACATATATCCCAATTGTCAGATAAGTTTGTGGATGACCCCCAGAAAATAGTCAAAGTTGGTCAAGTGGTCAAGGTGTTAGTCATGGAGGTAAATCAGAAATTAAACCGGATCAGTCTATCCATGAAAGCAGTTAAGCAGTAGAAATTACCTGAGTTTTTCTCGATCTCGTTTCATCACAATCTAGCGAGAATATTTATACTTACTTTGTGTTACTCTAAAAGCGTGGATATGCTGAGACATTCAATCAAATTATTAGTGTATTACTTAAAGCATCAACAATTACCAGTATTCTCTTAGCTCCTCCGGCATTTATGCAACACCCACTAAATCAGGGAAATTTTTTGAGAGAACTGATAGTTTGGGATAACTTGGTTGAATTTTGTCTGGTCTAACTTTAAATGATTTAATAGTACGTCAGCAATGACTTCACGGAAATCGGTGGCGATCGCCAAATCTCTACCTTGATAAAGTTGGTTAGGGGATAACCCAGGCCAATCACCATGTACTTTACCACCATTAATTCCTCCACCTAGAATCCACATCACATTACCATGGCCATGATCAGTACCGCGATCATTATTTTGCCTCAATGTACGACCGAATTCAGACAACACAATAATAGCTGTATCTCGATAAATAGGACGTAGAGTATCAACTAACACCGATAAACCTACCCCTAAACGATTTAAATTACCTGCTAATTGTCCCTTAACACTACCTTGATTAACATGAGTATCCCAACCACCTATGGCCATAAACCCTAACTGTACTCTTGAGTCTTCCACCATCAATTGCGCCAATTTTTGAGCATCTTTAGGAAACCCATTAGGTAAAGGTGCACCATTGTTTGCTTTCCTCTCTTCCTCCAAATCTTGCAGGATTGCCTGACGAGCCATACGTCCTTCATGATACGTCTGACTCAGAGGGTCGTAATTGCTATAAAGTCGGTCAAACGCTCTTGCTACCAGAGGACGGTCTATAGGTCTAGCACCATTTTTTCCTGGTGATAAATTGGCTACAGGTATCTTACCAGATAATATCCAAGGAGTGATTTCTCCGATACTCACCGCTTGAATAGGAGTTTTTTGGGAAATTACCTCTAAAAGCCGATTCATCCAACCATCTTTAGTCACCTTAATTCCTGGAGTACCATTCTCCATATACTGTTGAGCATCGAAGTGGGAGCGAGTAGAATCTTCAGAACCAGAAGCATGGACAAAAGCTAGGCTTTTTTCTTGCCAAAAAGGCATAATGTCAGCTAAGGCTGGATGTAAACCAAAGCGTCCATCTAAATCTAGAACACCTCCTGCTTTACCAGGATATGGTAAAGCAATTTGTGGTCTGGCTTGATAGTAAGCTGGTTCTGAGTAAGGAACTACAATACTTAAACCATCTACGGCTCCTCTGAGGAAAACCACAATTAAGCGTTTCTGGTCAATATGGGGGGTAGCAGATCTAGCTACCCAAGCACCGCGACCAATAGCAGTAATTAAGGAAGTTGCCAAAATTCCTGCATGGGTGATAAATTTACGTCTTTGCATATATTAAAGTGACTAAAAAAACTAAAATCAACGATACATAAAGTCAGGACTACCTAAAATCAGGGCGCTGCGCAGTTGTGGAGGGCTAGTGATCACTATTGTTTGGGTTTTATCAGATAGGAAATCTTTCAAAGTATTGATTAACTGCTCATAATTAACAGGTGTGTGAGGTAAATTTTTGCTTTCCTGTGGTGTTTGCGGTTGAGGGTAAGCTAAAGGTAAAGCACCAGAGGCGATACTCATTGCTAGAGTTAGACGACTACTCATAGCATCAGGGTTCAGCCAAATATCCCTAGTATTTTTGTAACCATCTGGAGTTAAACAACCGTAAAGCGGCATAGCTAACTGTTGCAATAATGCACTTATAGGTAGAGAATTTTTGACTTCTATACCTGTAGCCCTGACTAGAGAAATAATGTATTGATAAGGAGTTTTGAATTTGTTATGGAAATTTTGTTCATCCCAAAATTCTTTACTGTGGAATAGAGTCCTTAATACTTCCCGAATATCACCATCAGTAGACAGATATCGCAGCATCATCTGTTTAACCAATGTTTCTGGAGGATTATCACTAACAAAATACTGGGCTATCTCGTAACTAATATGACGAGCAGTTGTGGGAGAACGCGCCAATATACTTAAAGCCTCTTCGCCCTCGGACAGACCACTACCCTTGATAGTCTTCATCATAAATACTTTATCACCAAAATCATGGAATTTGGGATGAAATTCAAATCCTAAACCGTCTTTTGCTGATCGGTCATGACGTTGAATCCCCCAACCACTCAGAATTCTGGCCAGGGCGACCACATCTTGCTGGGTGTAACCTCCATCTACTCCCAACGTATGCAGTTCCATTAACTCTCGAGCATAGTTTTCATTTAACCCGGAAATTTTACCATTTGCATCCTGGTGACCAGTGACGCGATTTTCAGCATTATCTAGGTATAACAGCATGGCTGGATGGTGAGCCGTGGCTGTCAAAAGATCGCGGAAGCGACCTAAAGCATAGGGTCTAATCGCCTCTGCTTCATAAGCGCCGACCCATATAGAATCTTCTCCTTTATTTGCATAGACATTAAAGTGGTTGTACCAAAAATCTACCATCAATTCTTGCAGTTGTCGTGGGCTATTAATTGCTCTGAATAACCTTGCTTCAAACTGCTCTTCTACTATCTGTCTCCTCCTCTGTCCAACAAGTTTCTTTTGCGACTCGCTAGGTTTCGTTCCTGGAGTATAGATATCCAAATACTTACTTAACTGTACTGGATTCATCCTTACAGTTTGCAATTGCGCAATTTGGCGAGTGAGACTTTCAGGCTCAGGTATGGAATCAGGTAACAACTGCTTTTCAATATACGAGTCAATTCCTATAGATTCTACTCTTTGGATGTCTCCAGGACGTGGACCAAAGCTCAAACGATTGATGATATGTAGTATTTTAGGGTTAACGGTATAAACATTTGCAGCGATTGTTGCTGTATTACCAAGAAAAAAGCTGACCAGTAGCGACAGCGACAGTATCCAGTAATTAGATTGCAAGGTCATAAGAGCAATATTTCCCCCTTACCTCAGAAATTTTAACGGTGGTGTGTCATTAGTTCCACAAACCTTTTGCGTTGAGCCGGGTTGAGAATTTCTCGGAAGTCCAATATGCTATCAAATTGTGCATCAGCAAGTTGTTGTTTGATAGTATTTAGTTGATTATATTTATTGCGCACTTGATTTCTGGAGGTTGTTCCTGCCATCATACTTGATAGTTCTATTTGTGTTTTTTGCAATGAAAGTATTTTCTGTTTAATTTGTCCTTGGGATTGCTGATGAATGTGTTTAACTTGATCAACTTGCCTTGGTGATAAATTTAGCTCTTTAGTCAGTAAAATAAGCTGATTTGGTGGTCTTTGACCCTGTTTATTTACCGGAGGTCTTTGGGCAATAGCTTCACCTTGCTGGAAAAATAAGCCAGGGTGTAGGGCAGACAGCAGACTACCAAAAATAACCGTGGCGGCTACTGTCTTACGTATATTGTGTAACATCATTAAAAAAACGCCTCCTAAGTTATCTAGTCATTTATTGACTCTATTACATTCCAGGTTTCATTCCCAAAATTTTGATTAATTGCACCTTGCCAGTTACTTTGAATAAAATCGTCTAAACATGTCAGTTCAATCGTACTATAATTTCTGGGAACAAAGATGAAGTAACTAGCTAATGAGACTAAAAAACCAGCGCCCACCAGAGATGGGATCTGCCAAAATCCCCATTTCGAGGGTTGAGGTTCCCTAGATAAAGCTTTAACCTGTTGGAGAATTTGCAATTCCAGATCAGGAGAAGCGGGAGGAACTACAGAATGATGTTGACGGATAAAATTGACTAAATCTTGATCTTCAGGGGAATAATGAGTCATAACTGAACTCCTTGCTGCTGCAAAAATTGACGCATAGCGGCGCGAGCATGAAAAATACGTGACTTAACTGTTCCCAAAGGAACATTTAATATTTCTGCCACTTCTTTTTGTGGTACCTCCTCTAAATCGTGTAATACCAAGACTGTGCGATGGTCAAAACTTAAGTTTTCTAATCCACGATTGACTAAATCTTGATAATGCAAGTGCAACAAGTTAGGAGCTTCTTGTTGAGTAGGAGTTTTCATAGTCAAATCCTTTAATTGAGTCTGCTTTTGCATATGAGCTTGTCGCTCATCAGCAGCTAAATTCCAGGCTATACGATACAGCCATGTAGAAAACTTTGCTGTTTGCCGAAATTTTGGTAATGCCTTCCATGCTCTTAAGAAGACTTCCTGTACCAAATCATCTAGGGAGGAGGGACCGCAAATCTGATAAAGAATTGACCTAACTCGCGATTGATGGCGACGGTACAGTTTGGCATAACTTTGTGTATCACCACGCAAACACTGTTGGATCAAATACTCATCGGACTCTTGAGCGGACTTACTTAGGGACTGGCTATCCTGGGAAACCTTGCTTGACACAATTAACACCTTAAAGTGCGTTCCTCCATTGATTTTTCGCTGCCTACTAGAGATAGGACGAAATCAAAGGAAAAAAAGTTCAATTTTGGAGAAGTTTTAGTCTATTCTCCTAACGGGTTTTTATTTTATATTAATGCGGTACGATAAAAATTGTATTTTTCTGCATATATTATATTATATTAAGCAAAGCGCCATGTTAGTATAGTTCTATAGGTAAGTACATGCCTTGGGATTTTGTCAAATGTCATACAGCCAATTTACTATTGGAAAAATCAAGTCGGAATGTGGGATAACCTTGGTAGAAACAGCAGGGCTTTTAGCACATATTCCAGAACGGGACTATAGTGATTTCTTATTTAAAACACTGGAATATAATGTACCCCTAGCTCTAGCAATCAACTCGGAAAAATCTCGTTCTAAAATGATTGTTACACCTGTATTAATTGAAATCAGAAAACAATTAGATAATCAAATAAGTTTATTTTCAGGGAAGGACTTTACTATAGATATAGAAAAAGGTTTAAGCGGATTTTGTGATTTTATCATTAGTAAGTCGCCTGAACAGCTAATTATTGAAGCGCCAGTTATGACTCTGGTAGAAGCCAAGAACGATAATATAGAATCTGGCTTAGGTCAATGTATGGCTGAAATGCTTGCTGCGCAGTTATTTAACAAACGTCAAGGTAATGAAATTAAGAAAATCTCTGGGATTGTCACAACAGGGAGTTTGTGGAAGTTTATGCAATTAGAAGCACAAACAATCACAATAGATTTGCATGAATACTTCCTGGGAAATTTGGCTAAAATCATCGGAATTATCATCAGTTTAATTGAATCTGATTAGCTAATTTAGAAAATAAATACTTGATTTAAGTATAAGAATGGTTTATAATTGAACCAAGTACTACCTAATGAACAATTAACAGTTAGGTAAATTTTGTCAGCCTACTTATTGGAGTTGATTATGAAACTTAGCCTACCATTAGATTCACAATTCGATATTACTAAAGCTATTGAACTAGCCAATTTAATTGAAAGGTCTTACGAAGAGTATAAGAATTTCAAAGACTACTCAAATGGTTTATTAACAGCAAATGGAAGAATCACGGGGTCAGAAGAAATTATAGATCTCTGTGTTGATGGTGATGCCTCAACAGTAATTCCCAAAGATGGTGATATTTCTTATCTAATTATTGATATATTTCAACAAACTATTGACAAAAACAATCCTATTCCCATGGGGTTCATTGCTCAACGTGAAAATAATCTAGGACTAACAAATGATTACTATATTATTTTCCGCGGAACTATGGAAAAGGATGAATGGCAAGAAGATTTTAGGGATAAACAAGTCCCTTTCACCTTGGATGGAAATGCAACATTAAATAATTTAGGGCAAGTAGCTCAAGGCTTTGCCGAACTTTACAGTAATTCTTCTAATATTGAGACTTTAATTCAGAATACTTTTGCCAATAAAGTGTCAGATTCGATCAGGATTTTTGTCTCTGGTCATAGTTTGGGAGCAGCATTGGCAACTTTGGCAGCCAGACATTTAGTAGCAATAGAATTAAAACCAATCCTTTACACTTATGCTAGCCCTCGTGTTGGTAATCATAATTTTATTCAACCCCTGTCAGATAATATCAACTGTTATCGAATTGCAAATAGTGAGGATATTGTACCTTATTTTCCTTTGGCAACATTAACCCCTTCTGGAAATGATATGCCAAACGATTTTACTATGAATAGGATTAAGGATATTATGACATTTGCCCATCTGCTCGATCCAAAGATTCCCTATATAAAGGATCAATATATTCATATTGGAGAGCCTATTTACTTTACTTATAGTGGTGAAGCAGTTTCATTAAACCACAATATGTACCATACTTATCGTGAAGCATTAAGAAATTAGTCAGTTTCTCCAACTCATCGTTCAAACTTTTCAGGGGAGCAACTTACACGGGAAATGTTACTGTTCTAGCTTTAACATTTCTCGTAGCGATCGCTCTATTTCGTGACTGACCAACTGATTACCTTGAGAGTTCATATGAATAGTATCCAAATATAAACTCTTTGGCGGTTCCACAACTTGAAAAATCGGCAAAAAATCTATATAAGTTATTTGCTCCTCTTCCACAAATTCATTTAAACGCCGACGCGCCACAATTTCATAATCACGAGAACCAGGTTGACCAATTTCTCGCAACAGAGGTGTCATTGCTAGTAGTAGTTGACCATGATTTTCTATAACTAGCGCTTTGATTTGACGAATTGCAGTGAGAATTATGCCCACGCGATCGCCTGGTTCTGCGAATAATTGATCCAGTTCAGGAATTGGCTGTGGCTTTTGCAAATAACGTTGAAATATCTCCAATATGGCTAATGGGGGTTTAGTCGCTGGATAATTGCGATCGCGTCCCACCTGGAAAGAATTAGGCGCAATCCCAAATAAATCATCAGTATTAATCAGTAGAACAACAACCCTAGCATTGAAAGTCCCAAACTTTGCCAAATAGGCTAATTCATTCCGAGGACTCCAAGAATTAGCCGAAGCATTTAAAACTTCTACTTTCCCATTACCACTCCCAGACTGTAAGGAATTTTGCAGTAAACTCGCAATTGTCTGAGCCTGATCTGTCCACCAACCACCATTAGCAATAGAATCACCCAAAAGTAAGATGCGCAATGTTGTGGATTCTGGTATTTTAGCAATAGATTGACTCCGCATTGAATACTCATTGATTTGAATCCGATTTCCTAAACGGCGAGTTTTCTGATTTGGCGCTAGTAAGTAACCAATTTGTTCATCTTTGAGATAAATCAAAGGATTACCAAAGCCAAAAAATAATCTCAAACCTAATTCAATCGAGATTACTAATCCGCAAACTATAATAATTAACATTTTACCTATTCCCCCAACCCTGTTCCCTGTTCCCTGTTCCCTTCATTACTCTGAAATAATTGCGGCTTGAATATCTTGAATCAATTGATCAATCCTCGTCAAAGTCGTATTCCAAGAACACATCAACCGCACTGCTTCCCTCCCAATAAAATTATAAAATAACCAATTCTTTTCTCGTAATTTAGTAATAACCGGTTCTGGTAACTTGACAAAAACGCCATTAACTTCCCGACGAACCATCAACTCCACACCAGGGATGTTTAACAATTGACTTTCTAAATATTCCGCGCATTGGTTCGCATGGCGAGCATTTTTCAGCCAAGCATCAGTTTCCAACAATCCCAGCCAAGGAGCAGCAATAAAGCGCATTTTAGAAGCAAGCTGTCCTGCTTGTTTACAACGATACGCAAAGTCCTCTGCTAGACTTCTATCAAAAAATATAATTGCTTCTCCTACAGCCATACCATTTTTTGTCCCACAAAAACATAGGACATCCACGCCATTCTTCCAAGTCAGTTCCGCCGGACTTTTATTCAATGCTACTACAGCATTAGCAAAACGAGCACCATCCATATGGATTTTTAATTTATACGCTTGAGCAACTGACTTAATTGCAACTAGTTCATCAAGTGAATATAATGTGCCAAATTCCGTAGCTTGAGTGAGACTAATCACTTTAGGCTTGGGATAATGAATATCTGTCCGCTTATTGAGTAAACTCTCTATAGAATCAGGATTTAATTTACCATTTTCGCCTTTAGCCAACAACAGCTTAGAACCATTAGATGTAAATTCTGGAGCACCGCACTCAGATGTTTCTATATGTGACTCTTCATGACAAATCACACTATGATAGGATTGACATAGTGTAGCCAAGGATAAAGAATTAGCAGCCGTACCATTAAAAACAAAAAATACTTCGCAATCAATTTCAAATACTTCCCGAAATTTATCTGACGCTCTTTGAGTCCATTCATCCTCGCCATAGGCGGGAACGCTCCCTTGATTGGCTTTCAGCGTATATTCCAATGCTTCTGGGCAAATGCCGGAGCCATTATCGCTAGCAAATTGTTCTAAGTTAAAATCCATAAATTCAGGAGTTAATACTACCACGTATTTAGACTATAGCTTTACAATCGACTCAGTATAGTAAGTAATTTTCATTCTATTTGTGTACCATAATGTTATTATTACGAAGTTTTCGCTATCTATTTTTTCAACCATTCAGTGCTAAAGCTCCTTATCTAGGAGAGGGGTAGGGGTGCAAGTCCTTGCGCTCGCATGAATATTTGCGGGATCTTCATCCATAAAATTAACATACTACGTGGAGGGCGATCGCTTTTCCGATAGTGAAAAATTTTGTGACGCTCACCCATTATGCATGAAACTATTGTGTATGATTAAATCATACGCCATGATACAATGCACAAAATAGGAAAAATCCCGATGAGAACCACACAGGCGCTTACTATTACGCTGCCTCATGACATGTTGGAAATGGTCAGAGCTAAAGTTGTTTCTGGCGAATATGCGACTGAAAGTGAAGTGATTCGTGACGGATTACGTGCTCTCCTAGCGCGTGAGATTGTACTGGAAAGATGGCTGCGAGAGGAAGTGGTTAAGAGCTATGATGAATGTGAAGTAGATGCGAGTCTTGGTGTTTCTGCGTCTGATATTATGGATCGAGTGCGTACACAGTACCGTCAGCAAACACAGGTATAGAAGATTTTTCATGGGAAGAGTATTATGTGATTGGAGGAGGTTCTAAGCAGGAATATGACCGACTAAGGAAGACTAATCCTTCTTATCTAGATACATATGAATTACTTGGTTGTAACGATGAATTTGAGGAGTTTTATGGACTTCTAGTTTCCGTCAAGAGATTATCAGATAAAAAGAAGTTTATTTTACCTCTATCAGATTTAACAGCCACAGATAAAAAATCGAAAAACTATCAACTTCTTGATGATTGCTCTTTCTGGTTTGTCAATTGGCGTTGAGCGAAAATGATTCAGCTAACAAAAGCCATATAAGTACACATACCGCGAGGAGTAGCAGATGGTAGAAGGTGAAACAACAAGTACTAAAAATATTGCATCAGCGATACTACAAGAGCAATCTAGAGCCTTTGGTTGGGTTGGAAGAGGCTTTTATTAACGATAATGTCGCCCGAAAGCTTCATGAAGTTCGCACAAAAGCGGGTCTATCCATAGGCGAACTGGCTAATTTGGTTGGTACACAAGTATCTGTCATCTGTCGGTTAGAAGATGCTAACTATGAAGGATACTCTCTTTCAATCCTTAACCTAACTGCTTCGGCTCTCAATATGCGAGTATTGGTTGATTTTGTTCTGATTATTCCCGATACACAGAGTAGATAAATTCTAATGTAAGAACTATATCTCTAGTCAGACACCCCTAGCAAAGCTGATGGCTTAATTGGAATAAGTAAAGTTATTGAGTCTCTCACAGTAACCACTGACTTTACTTATTGAATTTAAACTGTAATCAGTTTTTGTTTAATGCTTTTCACTTAATGGGAATCTTGCCAGAATTAATGGTGTATGGAACAACTTTGTTATCTCTTAGTGGATCACTGCTTTGTAATAATTCCAATACAGGAATGTTAATACTCACACTACTTGTTTTGAAAGGATCTATACCTGAACAATCTGTCAAGGCAATAACTATTTCCGTTTTTGCTGATATTCTTTGGTAATCAACAACATGAGTAGATGGAATACCCTTTTTAAGTCCATCTAAACGACAGTTATCAGAACCTTGTCCAGAGTTGGCAATTAATCTATACCCATTATTATACTCAGAAACAAGTAGCAGTACATCTTTTGAGGATGTGTTTTCGACACTAACACTTGCAGAAACAACTACTCTATCGTTTTGATTTCTTCTAAATGAAGCACCATAACCTGTCACTTTTAGAGTAGTACCATTAGGTAGTGTAATAATTTTAGTTGGATAATTGGTTATACTTCCATTACAGACACTACCTCGATTTACTGTTGTACAACTGACATTTCCTGGATTTGCTTGGGCTACTCCAAACATATTCAATAAAATTAACAAATTGACAGGATAAATCAAATACCTCAATAATCCTACTTTCATAATCATGGTTATCCTTCTTGTTGATTGTTGTTGAATTAATTATTCATTATTGTGTTATTAACGATTAATGGTTTTTTGTATTCTTGGTTTAACTGAGTATTGTATTTTGTCATATAGAATTTGAGAATTTTTGGACTCTCCAACTAGTAGATCTAATCTACTGATAGTAGCGGGATTATCAACTCCTGTAAATACAACACTTAATTTAGGACGTGTACCTGAATAAACAGTAAAGTATGATTGACCAGTTTCATCTCCAGATTGATTAGCAAAAGATACTGCATCGGCTTGGTAAGAAGAGCCATTAATATCGATCATAGTAGTAACACCTAATCCTCTAAGAGCAAGAGAACTTATTCCGCCAAGTTGCTTGGAAGCCACATAAATAGTTCGATCTTGGGGTGTAGTATTCAAGACTTGTACATCACATCTAACTTTATCCTGCCTAGCATTACAGCCTAACAGTTTAAATTTGAAATCTCCTACAATAGTATCATTATCATTAGAAGTTCCTTGTTTTTCAGAATTGTCTGAAGCATAATAGTAGTTATAATTGTTGATTACTGAATCACTAATAGTACAGGCACTACCATTTTTTACTGTAGTACAATTAACCTTCCGATCTGCTCGAACTTGTGGCACATCAACAAGCAATAAAATACAACAAGAATAAACAAGATATCTCAATAATTTGACTTTCACGATCAGTACTCCTCTTTTTAAGCTCTTATACTTTTTAGTCAATCAAACACAGATAAGGGTTTTAGGATTTCAGAAACCCTACTTTCCTAAATTATTGCTATTTCTTTTCTTAATGATTGAAAGTATTAACCTGTGTGCCATGATCCATATTACAATTAGAGCCATTGGTAACTGTTTGGCAGTTAACATGCGTTTGACCTCTATTATCATTGTTTATATGATTATGATTATGATTAATTATTTTTCCATGATCGATATTACAAGCAGAACCCCTGTTAACGTTGGTACAAGTTGTTTTCTTAGTCTTATTTTTCGTTACTCCTTCGGCAATTTGATTACTATTACCATTAATAGTAGTATTATTATTGCCATTAGAACTCATACTAGTTCCGTTACCAGAACTAGTAGTAGTATTATTAGGGTTTTGACTAGCTAACTCTTGTGGATTATCGTTTTCCTTTGGCATCTTAGGTAAGAGTGTAATTGAAACACTGACAGTACATACTACTGTTAAACTAGCAACTATTGGAATCAATTTTTTTGACATACGCTTTGGATTACAACTACTTTTTTTGAATTGGGTATAACATGTTTTTTATACCACATCTAGTTATATTTAGCAACAAAAGCATATCATTATATTTACCGAAATCTTTATAAAACTTAATATTCAGTTACAATTTGTTCATATAATGGAGATTAGGTGAGTACTAGGATGTTAATTCTGGAAGCCCTACTCAATAAGACTTCATGCAGAAAATGTGTTGTCTTGTTTCGCAAAAAAGCGTGAAGCATATGCTTTGGTGGAAACCCGGTAACATTTTCGACTTTCCGGAAAAAGTCCCAAAAAATCAGCAAAATTAACATCCTAAGCTACTCTAATTTCTGACCTATATTACATGGAGTATCAATTTGATTTTCCCGTGTATTAAACGGAAAATTTTACCTTCTTTCAAGCACTATAATGAATTTCGGCGCTAGATAGTCGTCCTTCAAGAGGTTCGTACTCATCTTCCAATAACCAAAGTTGAGCTTCTTCGTAGCTCTGAAACGCTTTTACGAGACTATAGTGAACAGCCGGATCAAAGACATAACACTGCTTTGCTTTGTCACCCAGTAAGAGCAAGATGTAAGGTGGTGACTGCATTTGATCCACCCAAACTTCTAAGAAGTTCCAGTTATCCTTCACTCGGTCGGGTTCGAGGAATTGCGTGGTATTGGTTATTTGCATCAATTTTTACCTCACCGTAGAACAAAGGAGTTCTTGAACCATCAGGGCTGATCCGATAACCGATCGCTTCAGTAAAAAATAATCCATAGCGCTCGTAGTTCTGAACGTTGCCCGTGTATTCACCTCTCTTTATGATACTGAGCAACTCGCAGCATTGTATCTTCATCATTGAAAACGTGAGTTGCTCGTCCTCGAAGCAGTAATCTCTGTGATTGTGGGGTATTCGGTAGATGCTTAGGAATATGTTTAGGGTCAAGAAAAATCTCACCACTAATTCCGCTCATAATGCTCAGACTATTGCGTTTCCTGAGCATATCACAAAACCAGAAACCAAAAATTCAATAGGTAGTGGTGTAGGAGTAGTGATTATTTACTTTTTGACCCTGCTGGATAAGGGTTTGAGAGATTTAGATCACTACATTTTTACCACTACCAGCTTTTTGAGATCAAAATATGGCATTTTCGGATCTTTCTCAAGTAGATGAGCATAAACAACCAGCGCACCTCGATGGTGAGCAGTATGGTCATTCATCACCTCAAGAATATCAGGATATTGA
>Ga0116229_10008120_pt1 | contig 16414 bp, 10 predicted proteins | sample S1TSphgellanicum_3_FD_87313 | JGI IMG/M metagenome (GOLD analysis project Ga0116229, IMG submission 87313) | Host-associated microbial communities from peat moss isolated from Minnesota, USA - S1T2_Fc - Sphagnum magellanicum MG | ecosystem: Host-associated > Plants > Peat moss > Unclassified...
CATCTACGAACGCAACCTAATAACTAGACATACATTCGCATTCGTCCTTCATCGGTAGCATTTGTGCTTTCGAGCATAGTCACCTTGTAGAACCGGAGGTAGAGGGACAAAAGTTGCCTCACAGCAAGTCATAATAGTCTGACCTTAAATGAATAGTAAGATGAAAAAATGAAAAAGGTCAGCAAAATTGCTTTAATTTGTCACTTGATGTGAATTGAGGATCATTCACCAATATGGTGTTTATGTTTGTTCCAAGTAGTTGGTACTTTGTTTGTTTTGTTTTATAGTTGCATGTGCTTACATTCATGGAAATAAAGGAATTGCAAGCCTTTGGTCTATTTGTTTTGTTGGTAAATTCACAAGCTTATCATCTTTGTTGTTTTCTTTTCATGGCGAATCTAGAAGCTTTGCCACGGATTGGCTCAATGGATTTTATGGTGGTGAGAAATTGGAAAGGCTTAAACTATAAGGAGCAAATGTTTGATCGAGCTAGGCAATTCGGTGGTTTTGAAAAAAAGTTAACTGTCTTTTTCAAATTCTATGTTTTTTGGGGAGAATTCATGAGCATTGAATTTGAGTGTATGCAATCAATTTCATGTCTTGTGTGGTTGGGGAAGAATGTTCCATTGCAATTGACTCACTTTTCACTATAGTTATGTAATTTTGTTACACTATGAGCTTTAGAAAAGAATAAGTAAAACTATAAGTAGATTGTAGGGGCCATATCAAGGAAAGTGATGAAGAAAACTAGGGATTTCATGAGTGGTTTGAATGGCATTTTTTTTGTGTTTGTGCTTTGAGAATCTTTGTGGAAAATAGTCACGGTTCTAGAAGAGAGTACTTGCATTGTTGAGGGAGCTCCGAAGGGAAAATGAGGTCTCATGAACAGATTTGGGTCTAATGGGAGGAATCTTTTAGTGTAATCTTATTCCAAATTCTATTTTACTTCTCTCTTCAACTTCTAGGGTGCAATGTTGTTACGGAAAGGAATATACATTTCATTGTCTTCTTCCTTATTGTCAAAATTGGGAATATGTTTTGTAAAACTACCACACCAAGGACCAATGGGCTCTTGAGAGGGAAATCAGAACATTCTGATTCTTTGAGGTCCATATATTAGAATTGTTATGATGTGTAAGTATTTAGAAAATGATTTTGAAGGATTATTCACTTCTGTTATTCCAATTGCATGCTGGAAGTTCCAATAAACTACTATCTGTCACTTTAGTTGTGTCATGATATTGATAAATAAAGCAACCGTCTTTTTTTTTGGCTACCATAGGACTACCCTCTGATATGCTTAATTATTGCTTATGTAATTTCAATGGAGGAACATGTGGCTTCTTTGTCAATTACTAATTCTGTCTTTGGCAACCATGGATCATTCAAAACTTGCCCAAAGTGACTTTTAAAAAAAATAATTTATAAGTAAGTTCAACATGAACCACAAAAAAAACCAGTGCAAAATATGTATTGAGATCAGCTTCCTTGGTAATTAATATTTAGGACGGCGAATCACTACCTACTCTTTAAGATATCCTTGAATATAGGTCAAATGTCTCGTGTAATTATTAATTAGTTAATTTCAACTTCTAATGAATGCATTTATTTGTACTAAGTAACCCCAAATTCCAATGCGAACCCGCTTTGTTTAAAGAGAAGGATATTGCTCCTTCAACCCTAGCCATCTATCTATGTTTGAGGTGGTGCTAAACAAATTAGCATGGAGCGATAGCTGTGACAACCTATCAATGAACGGTTGAGATGGATTTGGCAAATGGACCCACTTTTCAGAAAGGTTCCCTGTTTGGGGTTGGCAGCCCCCTTTTTTGGGGTAGCCTTTTGGCAAAAAATGGCCCCAAAAAAAATGTTGACCGTATGCACGAGGTTATTCTTTCCTGTTAAAAAACCCAAGTGCTGTTGCACAAGGACAAGGAACAACAATAGGTATGTAACAGTAGGGATTTTGAGTGCAAGCATAAGGAACAACAGCAGTGTGCCAGAATAAAGGACTAGGTGTGTGATAATAGGGATTTTGAGTGCAAGGATAAGGAACAACAGCAGTGTGCCAGAATAAAGGACTAGGTGTGTGATAATAGAGAACTTGCAATGACAATAGGTCCCTGTGCCCTAGTGGGTGGCCTCTTCACTCAGAAAAGTCTATAACTAGGGACCTTAGGCTGCCCTTTCTACTGCACTTTTAGGTTGAGGCTGGGCTGTTGGGCAAATAGCTATCTAATGAATGAATGTAGTTTGTTTGTTTGTCACATTGAGATCTCCTTAACAACGTTACAGAACCCTCAGTTATTTCTTTGGTGTCAAGAACACATTCTGCTCTCAACAATCTAAAGTCCTCTTGAAGCACAATGCCCAAGTTTCTTCAAAGCTGCAAGAATGCTTATTGATCTCTCGGGCATACCATTGAGAATACTGAAACTCCGTACAGAAGGGAGAAAACTTGTAGGAAGCACAAAACAAGAGCTTCAAGTCTTAACATCTCGTTTACTTACAATCTCTCTCTCGAATATGTATGAGGTGACATGGCCTCACAGCTTCCAGTATTTCTCGATGGCCCTAAAGGCTTTCTTGTCAAATATTTTTAAAAATCCATATTCCCAAAACCCTTTGAACACTCACCTCAATGGTGAAAATATTCCTATTAGCAAGGGTTAGGAGTCACAGTTTTTGAGTATATTATACAGTGGGTGATGGCCTTTTTTTTTTCTTTGCTATTCCATGCATATGGTGTTAAAAAGGGTATCCTTCCCGATAATTGTTTGGTTGTGAATTTTGGTTGTTTTGTGAACTTCTTACAGAAAAACTTGGGAAGGGGTGATTTCTTCAGCAAGAATTGGTCACATTAAACAGAGTGCATAAGGAATGTGCTAGAACCTTGTCTGCAAATACCCATTATATATTGAATTGTTGGTTCATTCAAGATAACTAAGAAAACAAATTCAGACAATCAAATCCTGCAATTTCATTCTCCATAACATTTTTTCTTCACACCTATACACAAGCCTATTCAGCACCCTCTGTATATTACTGAAGTACCTGGGTAGCTTCGGCACTAATGTACCAAATAATTGATATAATTTTAAGTTTCTGATTTGGCACTTGAGTTTTTCATTTTGAAAATTTTGAGATAAAGGAATAAAATTTACAATAAAATCATTAGTTGTCTCAAAAGTTTCCTGTTGTCCTTCTGATTAGACTAATCATAGTTTATGTAACTTTGTTAGACTGGGCATGGGTTCTAGTCTGGTTGCCATAATTGGATTTTCAAAATTTTCATCATAAAATATATATATTTAAAAAATTCGGCAAAATGAAAAATAATATAATTTGTGCCGAGGCTGCCCAGGTACTATTGTAGTACACTAATACTATAACCTTCTCTGTATATATAGACAGGGTTAAAAAACAGTGCCCCATACTAGGCAAAAAAATACATATGTATGACTAGCAGAGCTACACATGGCCAGAAAAGATCATCCTCCATCCCCCCATAGCCTTCAAGCTTTCTTGTCCCAGTGATTGTGCATTGAACACAAGCAAGGAAAACACTTCCAAGGAGTCTGGATGGGCATGGTTTCTATCTTGGGTATGGAGATGCTCTCTCTGCAAATATCATAGTGCATTCTAATCTTGACCTTAGACAGAACTTTAGCTTTGATCGTTCTAGACATCCCTACTGGTTCTTTGGTGAGATGCTAAATACCCTCAACAAGCTCTGTCTGATGCACTTTCAGGCTTGTCTTCTTGCACCCTGCATGGTTCTGTGCCAAACTATGCCGTGTGGTTCTTCATGTTCTGCAAAAAGAACATTATTTAATTTGTTCTACAAGTTCTACTATCCCAAGCTGAATTCAAACCCACAAAGTTCCAACTCCTGAAATGGAGTAATCTTTTTTTTATTTACTATATTCACAGGGTCAAAACAATCAAACCTTGCACCAGAAACCAAGTGACTGAGCACTGTCAGCCACTTTTTGCACCAGACAGTGCTCATTAAGGGTTGTTTAGTGTCTTCTGGTTATCTGTACTAAGAATTCTGTTGCAGAATGAAGGCTGATGCTAAAATGTGCAAAAGAGTGTTGAGGAATTTAAGATAGGTAATGAGTGAAAGGTTTGAAGATTGCCCTCACTTGACATGGCAGCATAGGTTCAAAGTCCTAGTGTTTGGCTGCCACATGCTCACACTGGAGGAACTGGAGGAATGGGCAGGGAGGTCTTCTTCTGTTGAGATGGATTCCCCTTCCATACCACAAACAAATTACTGTGCTCCAGAAAAGCTTTGGATAAAGTGAGATGGTCTTGGTCATCATACGCAACATGTGGGTAGTACCAAAAAACAAACCTCTGGCTGGCCACAGCTGCTGACATTTCTGTGATCTCATTGCACATTGCATTTTCCACCATAGCAGCTAATTGGAATTTTCATGGTCTATGTGCACACAGTGGCTCAAGGAGCTTCTCACTCTTGTCTCATCTCCTTTTCTAAATTGACATCAATCAGAAGTTGAGAGCACAGTGACAGGTGGTCAGAGCAGATTCTAATACGCAGAGAAAAGATGAGAGCTAAGATTAGATTGCACTGAACCTTTAGTGGCAGCTCCCTACAGCTGAGAGATTATGCAATTGTCAACAGGATTCCAGTCAACAGTAAGCATAAGCCCCTCATGGCTCACCCATTGCACCTACTTTGCAGATTCATACCAAAACATCCAGGCTTTTACAACCACTTGAGCTTTCCAGAGATTGGAGACAAAAAAAATCATCTCTTTCTTCTTGGTCCAGAATTGAACTCAAAAGAAAGGAATCCTCAACATGAATCATAAGACCAAGAAATAGATCACATGTTGCATAAAGGACTAGGAAATGTGGATGACTTCACTTGCCTAAATTGGTTTGATTGACAAGTTCCTGGCATTTGAGGAAGATGAGCTGTTCTAAGGTGGGGCCCTGGCAGACCATGACATGTACTGTATGCTCTGGATCCCATGACACATGACCCATGATTCTTGTCAGAGAGCTCCTTCAATTCTTTGAACAAGTTAACCATCAGAGTTGCTCAGAGATTGTATGTTTGGATGTCTGAAAAAGCTCTTACAGCTTCTAGAAGTTGCCTACAGTGGAAGGATGTTGCAAAGCTTGCTGCTTTCAGACTTGCAGTGAATCCTCCTTCATGTCATTTAGGCACTTGGATGTGTGGGTACAAATAGATAGAAGACCCATTTGAAGTGTCCACCCTATGCATTCTGTTGTGTATGTGCCCAAATGTTTACAACCCCATCTTCATCCCCTGTCGTAAGGGTGCCATCCCTGATCATAGGCATATTCTGTGATGCTTACATCCAAGGACTGCTGCCACCCACATTCACAAAACCACCTGCTATTCTTAAACCATATCTGGAATTGTACACTTGTTTATCCTGTAAGTCCTGATATGATAGGGAGTATCAGTCTCCAGAACTTCTGACAAAGACAATCCACTTGTGTGCATGTAGTACTTCCTCCATGGATGGATCTATAGTTTCTCCTGGACAATCCACTTGTGTGCATGTAGTACTTCCTCCATGGATGGATCTATACTTTCTCCTTGACAACCCACTTGTGTGCTCGTACTACTTTCTCCATGGATCATAAGCTTTGCTTCAAAACTTATACTATAGCTCATGAGGAGGAGACCTTCAAGAACACATTGCAGTACCAACAGGTAGCGCACACAAGCTTAGTAAGTGTACTGGACCTAAACCTGTTCCATGCAGAAAGAAAGCTCTATCAAAAATTGAAGCTTGAAGGGGAGTAGTAAATTATTACCATCAGTGCAACCAGGACCCAAGGTTTTCTCTTGAAAAGCTAGAAGTAAACGTAAACCCTAAACCTGTTCCCATGCAGGAAAGAAAGCTCTATCAAAAATTGAAGCTTGAAGGGGAGTAGTAAATTATTACCATCAGTGCTTGCACCGGGTCCCAAGGTTCTCTTGAAAAGCTAGAATTGGACAACATTGGTTGATTCAATAACACAAGTCCCCTCAAATCTCAAGACAATTTACACAATTCACCTCTTCATCATCGTCCGCAATTCGGTTCAGAATTTGGGACAGTAGTTAGCAAGCACACCAGGAAAAGAAGTTTTAAAAACCTGAAAGGACCTGAAACGAAGACCCAACTCGAATTTCGGTGCGAGGAGGAGGGATTAGGGTACCGGGAACGGACCAGTTTCTTCCCAGCATTTACAGTACCGCGCGCGCTCTCTCTCTCTCTCTCACGAGACCTGGGAGACAATAACGCAAAATTGAGTCCACTAACTTAGACTTGTCTCTGGAGCTTCACAGGAAACCTACTGTTACTTCATAAAGCACACGGAGAAAATTTGTAATGTATGTGGAGGGCCCCTTATATCTATGAATTTCCCTCCTAGAAATTGGGAGGGATATCATGCCTACTCCTCCATAATGGGAGGCTTCTTACACCTATAAGTAGCCATAATTTCCCCTCCCGGCCCTTGAGTAGCCATAATATCCCTCCCATTCATACACCTTGTGATCTACATAGGTTTGGTTCATGATAAATTTTGCCTCCTGCTTTACCATAGGTAAAGCCCATGGGTGGGGGACATTTTCAAAATGTGAGGCTAGACTTGGCTATCACCTTGTCCTAGGCCCCTTACTTTCTGAATGCCTCCCCATTACTATTATTATTATTATTATTATTTTCAGCAATGAGCCACTTTCATTGGCCCATCAATTTTTTATTTTTAAAAAAACATTGAAACTTTGGAAGCTCCCCAAAGTAGAAGTTTCTATGGAGTGGGTTCCAATTAGGCCCCACCTATATAGGTGAGAAGGGGAGAACTTGAACTTTTGCATGGGATAAAAGTTTTGTGCTTTTGGGAATACCTTTGAGGAACATCATTAGGAACATAGTGAGAACAAAATATAATAAAATTATGCCCACCTCCCACCCAAGGAAAAAGATCAACCCTCATGAATCCCATGTTCAATGGTCTCATTGTCTAGATGCAAATTCTATTCCTAAAGCTAGTTGTCACTGTTTGTGGTTTGAACTAAATACCTTTCCCTATGAGTGTGGTTACTTATTATACCTCAACATGAGTTTTAATCCTAAATTGATGGATAGATATTGATAGTACCTTGGCAACTTTGACACATGTATGTTGAATACTTACTTAATTTTGAAATTTTCATTTCAGCAAATGAAATATTTTACAAGATTCAATATTTTCCTTCACAAAATTTTGTTTTAAGGTTTTTTTGAAAATTTCAACATTTCTGAAAATTACATAATTAGCATCAAAGTTGCCAAGGTATTATGATAGCATAACAAACTTGGTGGAAATTTCTTAATGTTAAGGCCATGCATGTTCCAAAGCAAAATCTACCCTTAGTAAACCATGATCATTTTTGAGGTTTGTTATTTCATTTGATTTTCAATTTTTGGGTGGGTTCTTCTACTAGCTTTGAACCTAAAGGCATATGACTAAGGTTTTTTCCTTTTTTATTTATGTTAATGAATCTTTCATATGTGAACTTCTTAAAATTGTGTCCCATTGATGTGGAGAGAGAATTTTCATTATTGTTTTTGGACCAAAACTCAAGCACATTGTCACAAGTGTGAGAGAATGCAAAGAAGGGAGTCCAAAGCAATCCCAAATGACAAACATTTTGAAAGTTATAATCCAGTGGGAATCTTGAAACTTTGGGATAAATGTGCATGTAGTAAGGTGGTCCAAATTGAGCTTCTAATATGTCATTGGAAAGGTCTTGAAACATATATATCAAAAGTGGGTTCACATTCTCTAGTTGGAGTTGTGAGTTGTTATGAACAAAATAGTGATAGTTTCTTTTGTGCAAGTTGATATCATCTTGAACTCTTGCTTTTGAATTTGTTGATCCCATTTTATAATTCTCACCCTTATCTAATTATTGAAAGCTTGAAAATGCATTTTGGGTTTTCATTTTGTTGCAAACTTGGGATTCAACAATATTATTTACCCATATCTTTTGACAAACCTAGATATGCATCATCAAACAAGGCTATTAGTGGAATTGGGCCAATGATCATATATCAATTTGTGTAGGCATTCCTTTCAATACCTTCATTTTTTTTAGCACTAAAACACGTGAAATTTATAGAACATAATTTCCTCCCAACTCATGGGAAGAAAATTTTGTTTTTCATTGAATGTTTTCCATTTGATCATAAATTATGGAATTTGTAACTCTTTTTCCTTTCACACTTCCCAAATTGAAACCTACGAATGCAAATGTCCAACATTTTTTCCCCTAAAAAATATGGGTATTATGGGGAGATGCGGGTTTCCCTTTTCCATGTTATTTTTGTCCTTCCTTTCAGCCATCTATGTGAGGTGAAAATATAATAAAATGACCAAATGTTAATTCTTTTGTCTCATACTTAAAATCAATAGGTTAAACATTCAAGATGACGTGATAGAACTTGATCAATTGGTTGTTCACATAATATTCTTATAATCACAATATACATGGTGACATAAAACATTTATGACCCAAAAAGTTATTGTACTATACTATGATGTAAGTGTATAAATACAATTATTCATCATTATGTCATTTTCAAAGCATTTCAAGTCATTTGAAATATGAATAAACTAGCAAAACATTAGACATAGTATTTTAGGAATGCATTTGAATATTTTATACTCATTAAATTTATTTCAAACATCCAAATGTTCCCATAATATATTATAAACATTGTTATATAAGTGCATTAATCAAATTCAACATTGATTTGATTTACCACTTAAAACATGTAAAATTAACCACTAGTTATCCTTGGAGTGTGTTGTTTAACTACCCTATGTCACCCCTCCGTCAAGTACCACCCATATAGAAATCAACTTGATCTTTACATGGACGTATGCAAGAGTCGGAAATTTTGGAATACATTCAAAACCCCTATGAAGGACCTTGAAAGTTTTGTAATTTGCACCTAAAACATAAGACAAGTCTAGAAATAACCCAATTGAAAACAATGTCTAGGAGTTGAGATGCTTTGAAAAGTTATTGTGTAACTTGTGAAGCTTTGCAACAAACAACAAAGGATGCATGCCAATGACAACTCAAGTTTTATGAAGTTGCCTACGAAAGTGTTTTTAAAGTTCAAAAAGATTTGAAAAATGTGTTTAAGAGGCAAAGAATGTTGATGAAGCATTGTTGCTTTCAAGCATGTAATGACTAAATGAATTCAAAAGGTTTGTAAATCCAAACATTCAAAAGAGGAAACATGATATAAAATCTCCTCCACTTTAAGTTTTGAGGAAGTCCCATGAAGTTTGTTGCTTCTTGAAAATTGGTTTTTTTTTTGGGGGGGGGGGCACAATGTGGACTTTAAAATGATAAGACAAGTGCCTTTTCAATGTGATTGCAAATAAACACAAATCAAACAAAATAAACAATAAATGAAAAAGAACAAATGAAATGACCAAGTAAATTTTCTCATGAAAGCTCCACCATTGCAAAAACCTAAGGGTTGAAGAAAGTTATACACCAAAACCTAACATCCATGAATAAATCATTTTACAACTATGTCTCATTGTGTTTAATCATGTAGTCATGTGTGTCATCTAATTGTGCATAGTTAGCATCCCCTAGTCATTATACATGACTAAGGTTATTCAACCCTAGTCACCATTGCAACCACACAACAAAAGTAATTTGAGAGACTATGATATTGAACCCATTTGATTCATATAAATTATAATTAAAAAATGAAAGTATAAATTTTAAATATATGCAAAATTGATTATAGATTCCAAATGCATTCACATATAAAACATAATTTCTTAAAAAAAATCATTGAACAATCAATATGTGTCATATTCACCCAATGTTATCAGTTATTAATTGAACATAAAAACTAAATGACTATTGAAAAATTGTGAAACTACATAATTTTATTCGTAATTAAAGAGATTATGTTAATTTCTTGAGATAAATATATATAACTAATGTAATGTTGTAACATTTTGAAAATTTAAAATATAACAAAATTTTGGCTTGATTAAAATTAATTCATTTTAGTTTTTTTTAGCTCAATATTAAATGCGTGTAATTACATAAATTATTGAGTTATGTGAATAAACATACTAAATTGATTATGTTATGTAATTAAAATAATAATAATAATGTGTGGCATTTGAATGATACATAGGTTTATATTTATGTGACAATATTATTTGTCACAAGTTAAAATGATGGTTAGATGGTCAAGGAGGTGGGAGTTTCAATTTCCAATGACATTGACCTACATGATTATAATCAAATTGGACACTTGTGACCTATGTGACTATAGTGGATTCAAACTAGTTACTTTGAACATGGCATATATGACATACATTTTTTTGGGCATATACAATGAGACTTGCCATGTCAATTATATATGCCATGGTCAAAGTGACAAGTTTGATTTGATTATGGAGTCATGTAATCATATGTGTCACATATGATTATAAATGTTGTCATAGATGTCATAGATCCATATTTTTAATGTAATGAACACATATGTTATTTAAAAGGCAATGAGAAAAAAACAAACAATAGGATTAAGTTTGCCTTCCTAAAGCATTCATGGGAACAAAACTTGAACAAAAGCCATTGTTGCCCTAATAGTAGCTCAAAAAGCTTCATTAATATGCATAAATTGTTTTTCTCATTAATACATCACATCATGAGTTTTTTTTTTGTGAGCTTGACAATTGAAGTGTTCAAGAAGTCATAGTTCATGGTGAGTGTTGTGAATGGCCCACATTTAGCATGCGCATGTTTTAATTCCATGTTTTATACATGCAATATGGACCATGTCCCCCATGACACATGCCACATGAATGAAATGGCACATACATAAAAAGATACACAATCAAGCCATGTGATGTGGCCATGTTGCCATGATGTTACCATTAGGTGATATTTTAATAAGTGCCATCATGTTTCCCATGCACCTTTTTGTGTGTCCAAAATTTAAATTGGAATTTCGAATAGTTTTGAATGTAAGAAATTTTTACTTACTTTTCACACATTGATTTTGTTTGTTCCTTATAATATACATGTTCTTATTATGCTTGTTGATTATAGATGAACTTGTTGAATTACTAATCATTATTAATTTGTTAAATGGATTTTTATTTCTTGTTGTCATGAATACAAAAACTATGACACTATGCCAAAACCATGGATTATGACTATATCCATGATTGATTTTGCTATCATATATGACACATGTGACTAGATGACTATGTAGTTGAATAAAATTCCTCACATTGAAACATGGAATTTATGAATGTGGACATGACATTTGCAATTACATCCACATGGATGGTGGAAATTTAAAATATTTTTATTTTCATTGATTCATTTATATGTAAGTTTACATGATCTAGTTTCAATTTTTTGTTTAATTTCTATACACATTTATTTTGAAATATTAAAATTTTAATTTAGTAATTTATATGTATTTTTTGAATTCTTGACTCAAATCATATGTTCAAATGCAATTTATAAAAAAAATAGTTTCATATTGAGATTAAATTTAGATGTGAATGTAATTAATCACAAACTAACTATATAATTTCACATGTGTTTACTTTCATGCTTGCATTCATTTTGTTAATGCTTATGATATCAAATATGAAGACTTTAGATAAATTGTAAAAATATCTATTTAAAATTTGAAATGCATTTATGAAATTAAAGACATGTCAAATTACTTAATTATGTATAGTTAATATTTGAAATGAAAGAAAATATTTATATATTTTCACATGTGTTTAGTTTCTTGATTTCATTTAATTTTAATTAATGTAATGTCAAACATAAAGACATTACATTATTTAAAATTATTTATGTTCCCCAGGTTCAAATTAATTATTTTTTATGCATATAATTTTTATTTGTATCCACTTTGCAAAACACCTTTATGTTTTGTTATTCAACAATATTTTCAATAGGGTTTTCAATGTCAAAATAAAAATTGCCCATTGATGGTCTTGTTATTTTTATGTCTTTTCCCTTCACATTATTAACTTATAAAACAATAAATATTTGGGTGGTGGGTTGAATAATTAATACATTTGAGAAGTAATAAAAATTATATCCATGAACTCTTAATTCAGTATTGGCTGGATTAGTGTTCAATATTGATTAAACTTTCAATATATGCATGCAAGTTTGTTTTAACTGATCAATTCCATTTTCATTTTGCTCACTTGCCATACTACTATTCAAGTTAAGCCAACAATTTTTTTAAAGGAAATTCCTTTGAAAATATTAAAAGTTTAATTTATTAATTTTCCAAGTCTTTAAATTTTTTTTGAAATATATTGTCCTTTGATCATTTGTTCAATTTCATAATTGGTCAAAAAAAGTTAGCACCCTTCACTAAGTTCACTTGGAGTTTCCAATTGTACTTTATAAATTATTTTGACTTGAACTTTTTTTTCTTAACCTCCTGCTTTTCCTCGTGATTTTTTGTGTTGTTATTTTTTTTATCAAATAAAGTCACCTTGTGTCAACCTCCCTAGTGATGTCATCCCAATGATGACTAGGGGTGGTCAATTGTGCATTTTAAAATGGTATGCATAACTACATGTGACTAAGATTGAGACAATATAACCACAAAATGCCTAGTCACATGGATGTTTGGTTTTGGCATCATGTGTATAAAGTCCAAGACAAATTATAAAGTAGTTAATACCTAAGATTACCTCCAAACACACACAAAGATAATTTAAAATAAGGCCATGAAGTATGTAAAGAAATATTCAAACATGATTTGATTCACTACATTCAAAGGATCAAAGGAAACAAAAAGAATAAAACCTTATAACATAAGGTCATATCTCAAACTAGTTTTAAACAAACTAAAGGTAGATATCATAGCCTAGGTTTAGCTACCACATTGACAAAAAGAATAATTATTTGTTTCAAAATTTAATTCATTTTTGGATTTCAATTTTTGTTGTCATGATTTTTGATAGTTTACAATGATGTTGTCATATTAGTTGTGAAATTGTCTAGATTTTAACATGCAATAGTTCTGAAGGTTTTCAACATTTCAACTTCATATTTTCACAAAAATTACTTTCAACATTTCAAGGATTATTTAATGGTGAAATTGACATTAGGATAAGGAAGGTTGGGAGAGAAAATTTATATCATTTATACACATTTGGGGGCCTTATTCAATGAAGTTGAACTACACGGTCAACCATCTAAGGAATTATTTTGAACACCTTTCTAAATGTATATTAAATGAATGAAAAATGGACAATATTAAATTAACTTCATGTCCATATGATGAAATGTTAATGGTATGGATGAAATTCATTCATTGTGCATTTAAAAGTGAAAATTTGTGGATGAACTTTTGTGAGAAACAAACTAAGTTAAATGAAATATCTTATTTTTATAATTATTATAACATATTATCATTACATGTTTGATGGTTCATGTCAAGGAATTGGTCATAAAATATCGTGCATGACACTTGTAAGTTTTCACATTTTACAATTTGTTTATATTTGTTTGTTGCTTGTTAATAATTTGTTGATTAACTTGTTGAATTGCGCTTGCACAAACATAATACATTCTATCACAACAAGTTTAATCATTATTTAGTTTTGCATTGTTTTGGGGTCAAAATTTAATATAATGTGGAGTGTTTGATGCCTTTATAAAATAATGTTTCTAGTAAAATATTTGATCATTTGGAATACTTTGAAGTGAAACTAATGGATACAAAGTACCCAAAAACATTTTTAAGGAAATTAACGTAATCAATGTTTGACCCCATTCCAAAATGACTTGAAATCATTTTTAAATGACATAATCATGAGCAATGATTGAAATATACCTTTACAAAACACAATAAATAATAACATGTTGGATTTATAATATGTCGCCTTTCAAATTTGTGACATTAGCCTAACTAACTAAGTCATTGTTCTTTAAGGAGTCACTGAAGTGGCCACATGGTTCTTGTTAATATGTTCACAATTCACACCCACAAGACCAATAGATACACATTTATTGATTACAAAAAGTTGTTTGTTTGTCATGTTGAAATCTCCTTTATCACAATGCCCCCACCTTACACTCTTGGTATCATTGCAAAGCCTCAATGAATAGGCATGCATCAAGGTGGTTTGGTAGTGTTTGAACTTATTATGTATAAATTATTGAATATTGAAAAATATTGTCATTGAAAATTAAATAAAATCAGAATTACAAATTTTATGGACACTAGGGGAAGATCTTGGTACTATTGGAAAGCCCTTGTTGAATGGGATATCTTGGAGGTGGTTTTGTAATTCTTAGATGTAAGGTGTGGGAGACATTGAATTTTGAATACTTTTTGTCACTAAAAATTTAATATTTAGATTGGTTTTTCACAATTGGGCTTTATGGTCGAGGTCATATTCACACTTAAGGGCTAGTGGCACAAGCCACATTAGTATATGTTATATTTAGGCATGTTTCATGCACCAACAAATTGGGTTCAAATTATTATCATAACTTCTAGGCACTAAAATCTAATATTATTTAATAATTACAAATAAAATGTTGTATATATAAGCCCTAGGATTGTAAATTCATCAAATGTGGGTTAAAAGGTCATTATTCTTTGTACCTATATAATTACTTGTGTAACACATGTTAACCAATGTTGAATGATACATTAGGATGGATGTTACACATGGATTATACAAATGGACATTACACAACAAAAATAGATGTGGAAATTATGCAAGCATGTTACAAAAAGGATGATACAAATAAATGTTATATTTGGCTATGCACATGGCCAAAACACATGGATGTTACACTTGAACATGTTACAAAAGAATATACATGTGGGAGGATGGTACATAGAGAATTGATGATACACATGGAGGATGCACAAGTTCAAGAATGTTACACTATAATGACATAATTAATGTAATTAAAGGACATTATAGCTCTAGGAAGGATGTTACAATAGCATCATAAAATGAACGTTACAAATGGATGTTACACGTGAAATTAAACATGCAATTTTGAAGCAAAATGTTCTTGATTTAGACATTTGCACAAGCCATAAATCAATCTATACATGTTAATATTCAAGCCTTCAACCAAGATGTATGAACAAAATTTGATTTTGGCATGTCAAATACACATTGCATGTCATAGATTGAATTGTACAAACTAAACAATATCACATGGATTTCAAATATATCAACATACAAAATGAAAAGAGTAGACCTTAAACATTGAGCCAATTAATGTTATCATATGATATTGTGCATTTTTACATACAACATCACAATCAATAAAGGTTTTAGACTTTAGATTTTAAATTATGGGTTGATAACAAATATTGAAAATAAATCTATTAATCTTCAAACTATCTTGTACATATTATTTTGAAATGTCGTATTTCTATGCACATTCAAAATACAAGAGACAAGTTACAACCATTAAACAAGAGAATGATCATAAATGTGTAACATACATGACTTAAACAATATCTCATTCCATCATTAAATAACAAATATATTATATTTCCATGTCTTCATGGTTAAATGTTTTTAACATCTTGAATGAATTATTTGCACAATAGGTCTAACACCTTGCAATTGTAAATTTTGTGTATGTATGCATGTGAATAATCAATATTTATCTTTTGATCTTTGAACTAACAGAAATAACATTAACATAAACATGAAATTTGGAAGTGGTGGCATCCTTCATTGCTACATAATTTCCATAGCAAGATTTAAGGACTCACATGTTTTCATGTTCTAAAAAAACAATGGTTTTCAAAGTTTTGGCATGTTTATTCCAAAGTGAATATTGTCTTTACTCAATCCAATAATTAGTGGCACTAGATTTTAACATTTTATTTGATTCATATTCTTTACAAAACATAGAATCTATTTTTCCTTCTTTTTGCATTTCGATCCATTGATGATACTAATTACTTGAAATTTGAAACTTATATTGAAGGACAAGTTTGAAAATAGATTTTAGACATCTTACACAATGCCAAAATAAATGATGATTTGAGATCCAATATATTGGAACATCCACACCTAAATGAAAAAAGGTTGCACATTGGTGATGCTCCTTTACATGCATAAGTCAAGATCAACTTTCAATTCTTGTGCATAACAATCTAAAGGAAAAAAAAAAAGAAAAAGTTGGCACCACATTAAAAAATTGTCCATATGTTATCCATTCATATTCTCCATTTTCCTCCCTCAACAAATAGATATGCACTTGTTCAAAGCTTAGTATCAACGATGTGCAAAAAAAAAAAAAAAAAAAAAAAAAAAAAAAAAAAAAACCCCAAAACCAAAAAAAACAACAAAC
>Ga0116229_10008123_pt1 | contig 16408 bp, 13 predicted proteins | sample S1TSphgellanicum_3_FD_87313 | JGI IMG/M metagenome (GOLD analysis project Ga0116229, IMG submission 87313) | Host-associated microbial communities from peat moss isolated from Minnesota, USA - S1T2_Fc - Sphagnum magellanicum MG | ecosystem: Host-associated > Plants > Peat moss > Unclassified...
CCTTTTTCTTTTTTTTTTTTTTTTTTTTTTTTTTTTTTTTTTTTTTTTTTTTTTTTTTTTTTTTGTGTAAATTTTGAAAGACCCATCCCCACCTTCATAATTCTCTTCATTCGCAAATGGGTAGTTGAAATTATGAATTCCACTACTCCGTCAATAATTGCCATGTTTCAATGAAAATTCAAAATATTTGTGAGTGAGAATGAAAGAGAGGGGAAAGAAGGAAAGAAATAGCTCTTCTTAACAATGTTGCTTGCTTCTATGTGTTTTTGCTCCATTTTCCTTTGCATTTTGTTTTTTTTTCCAAATTTGTGAAAGTTGTGTTCCAAATGGAGATGTAGCAACCCTAGTAGTTACTACCCATATGTATTTTATTTCTCAACTTTATATTTTCAAGAACGCATTTTTCCTTTTCATCAAACTATAAAACATGTTGTTGCATGTTTGCAATGCAGGGTACTGCTACACATTGTGCAATGGCAAAGGATTCCAAGCTATTTGCCATAGTAGTGCAATTGATATATTTGCTAGCAATGGTGTTGCAAGGCTTTGAATAGACATATCTAGGACCAAAACAATGGCCTTTTGGTTTTGTGTCAAGAGTTGCATGCCACTATGGATATATAAGGTTACCATGTTTCATGACTGAGATTGGAGGGGTCTAATAATCCTTGTTGACCTTTCATCCTCCAAGTCCTCTTATATGCCTCTAGTTAAAGTGTTTTTCTTGATATCTATTCTCCTCTTTCTTTGGCTTGGAACATTTGAACAATACATGAAATTAACCACAAGACAAGTAGTATTTGATCTCAAAGTTTGAGGGTGAGATTGGAATTAACTAGTCAGGTGAGAACTTTGTCTAGAACTTGTATTGTAAGCCTTTGCTTCTTCTCTATAGTTGAGTTTTTGAAAATTGGAGAGAAGAAATTATGTCTGGTTTTGTGTCATTTACAACTGGGTTCACAACTGAAGAACAAGACAATGATGACCAAGTGGGATGGGATTGCAGAACTAAAGTTCATGCATGGGATCCCAAATGCAAGCTAGCAGGTCCATGCAAAGTAGTATGCTGTGGGGTTCGTCCACTTAGCATACCGCCATCATACGACTTATCTCTCCGATTGCAAACATGGGATACTCATGTCGCAGATCCTTGTCCACAACTAGCAGGAGAATGTGGTGGAACTTGGGTAGCACCAGGCCAACACCCTGGCCCCATGAGCAGACTCCCTGTGTTTGCTTTGGATTTAGCTCCATGTGATGATCCGGGATCACCACCATCGCCCAATTCTCCAAAGGTTCGAGTCATTCCTACTGTGTCCAAGAAATTAGTGTTGGCAAGTCGTGACAAACAATCTCTCTTGGAAGAAATCACTGATTTGAAGCTTGCTGTTGCGGATCAACAAGTGCACATCCGACACCATAAAATCCAAGCTGCCATCATTGAATTGGAAAATAGGTACTTGGGATGATCTTCACAAGGAACTCTTCCTTTATTGCTTCTTATCAAATTTACCCAAACAATAATTTCATTAACTCTTTGAATCAAAACAATGAATTTATTAATATGTGTGTGAGGGGGGAAATGAAGGTCAATGTAATAAGTAGGTTTGATAGGGCACTAGGAAGGTTTGCAATTTGGTATGAACAATTTAGACATATAAAATTATTATTATCATATGAATTTCATACATAAATCATGATATGAAGAACAACAATATGTGCATATGTAACTTATTTTCAAAATCACCCACGAAAACTTGTTCCACCAATTTGAATTGAAGAAAATCTTAATTTCTAGACAACGTGAATGAATTTGAAAGCAAAATTTGTGTGTGTTGGGTGTGCCTTACAAAATCTCTTGTTACCTAGGAAAATGCTAAAAGACATAGAGGATATGGAGAAGCCTAATGCTCAATGTAGATCCACACAACCTCAAGGCACTATACATTTACGCCAACGAATTCATGGTAACAACTATTTCTTCTTGAACTTCTCATTATTTTGTTGTTTAATATATCTGAGGTGTTTATTATAAAACATTAATTTTGTTAGGTATTGATTTGGAAAATGTTTAGGTTTTTTTGTTGTTGGAGTTTCAACTTTTTTTATTTATGTTCATATTGTTATGTGTGTGTTTTTATTATTTTTGATAATGTTGAGTGTCGATCTAATAATGCATGACATATCCATAAAAAGTTAAAAATTTGACGCAATTCAATATGTTGTTGGGACATAAGCTAATTTTTTTTCAAATCATTTTGTGCTTTCAATTATGTGCTCCCCTCTCTTGGTTTTGTTTTATCTACTCATATAAGTTGTCAATGAAGAAAATAACATTGTTTGTTTGATATAAATGTTTTGAGATTTCTAGTTTATTTATTTAAAATAAAATGGTTGTCCTTTCCGAATTGGAGTCAATTTGCAATCTTGTCAATTCTCCATAATGCTTATATTTCATCCACAAAATTTCCATTTCATTTTAATAATGTTTGTGTACACAATTGATTATCATTCCTTTTCCTATTGTAATTTTGTACTTTATGAAATGTCAGTGCAGAATTGAACTCCAAAATATAGGCTATGGGTTTCAACATTCAAATGACTCTTTAAATTTAGAGTAAAACTTTGTGATGAACTGAACTGGTGGTAATTCAACCAAAAAAAATTTGAAAAAATAATGTTGGTTCATGAATAGGTTTGAAAACCAAGATTGGAGGTTTACAAGCTCGATCAGAAGCCCAAAGTGCAGAGATTCATAGACTTCGCACAGACTCTCGCATCACCCACACAAGAGTAATAATGTGTTTTAACAATCTCATTGCACACAATCCACATACTTGGGACCCATGAAATTGAATCCTTGAAACTTGAATTACAAATTTAAATTGGACCCTTCAAATTGATTACCATTTTTATTTTTAGCATACTAGTTCAAATAATGGGGGGTTTTTTTTTTTGGGACCCATTATGACAGGAAATTGAGTTTGAAAGAGATGTATTTCTAGGAGAAATAGGAAGGTTGACACTACTCGTGAAACGGTTGAAGGCCCTTTGTGCCCACACAGCAACCTTGGAGAATCGGGATGACATTGGTCCCATGACAGAGAAAGCAAAACAATTGGAGGAAGAAAACATGAAGCTTGAAATTGAAAAAGAGGTATTTATTTTCCATTTGCATAATTTTCATGCAAATGTAGACAAACATATCATTGCATTTGCCAACAAATTTCACATTTGTAAACTCTAATCAAGTTGTTGTGCAAAGAAAAAGAAAACATAATATCAAAACATAAAAGCAAACAAGCTCAAAAGCTCCTCACAATTTATTGATCAAATTAATTGTCCCCTGACCATAACGTTTTTAAAAATGGTAAGTCGCAATATAAGGAAAATATTTACTCAAATTTATTGTTCATTTTCCTTACATTGTGGTAAGTTGCAATGTAAAGAAAATATTTATTCAAATTTATTGTTCATGTTCCTTAAATTGTTAGGGATTTGTAGATTTCTTATAAACCCTATACATGCATTGGTAATCACTCCATCACAAACATGTTGCATAAGTGCAACCAATGATGATAAATTGTTTGAGAGTAGGAAATGGCCAAATTGAAGGTGATAATACAAAGTCAAATGTTTCTAGACTTTTCAAAGATTAATAGTGATTGATTTTGCACTTAAATTTCATCTTTTATTTTAAACTTATAACACATGTTCCAATGTGAGATTGTTGCATGCAAAAAACTTATTTTTAATATCATCTTAATCTTTACTTATTGAACACATGTTTCAATGTGGGACCTTGATTTGCAAAATTCATTGTTGGTGATTCTTGCAAATTAGCATATGTTCCCAAATGGAAATTGATTCTCAACATAAATTAATTTTTTGATTTTTGATTTTTTTTTCGGGTGGCTTCATCAACATGTTTGGAATGATGATGATGTACCTTGAACTATTATTATACAAATAGAGTGTGGAGAAGGAATTGGAGCGAACCGAACATAATCTCAAAGTGAATCGTGCAAGAGCAAATGAACACATTATGGAAGCCAAAAGTTTTGAGAAGAAATGTAAGGACATGGAGACTAAGAATATCCGAATGGCAGCTGCAATCGAACGAACAAAGAAATCGAATAAGGGGCTTGCCATTCGACTCAAAAAGACTGAGAAAGCATTCAAGAAAGCCAAGAGGAAGGGGAGATTTTTTTGATCCTTAGAACCCAAACTTCATTCAAAGCAATAACAAAGAAAGCAATAAAAAGGATGCAATAATATACCTGAGTGTTAGCATTCACCATTCAGTGAAGTAGCAATGGGTAGTGGACTAGGCTAGTTTGGAAAACTCTTTGGAAAACATTATTTTCAAGGATTATTTGTGATACCCATTCTGGTTGATCATAACTTAAGGTAAAAATGCACCCAAGAAAAGAAACATGACTAGTAAAATGTATCATGAGAGGAGGTTGCAAGGTTGAAGTTGTATGTAGAAATATTAGGGTTTGGTACATGTGCCAACAATCCTCAGATTAGAAAAATAATATATATTACAAATATAAATGACCGAACAACAAAGTTCCCATAGATCATGATATCTTCAAATTGCAATAGATATTGATATCCATCGACCACCCACCCACCCACCATATATGTGGGATAAAGCCCGTGGCAGTGGGCTTTAACAAAATTAGGGCTAGAGTACGGTAGAGCCGAGTATGGGCTGGGCTTAATTCCATTCTCTGGAGGGTAGAGGTGGCCCCCAAATTTCCCTAATTAAATTGTGAGAACCGTGGGTCGGGTACACAGAGGGATACAGAGGATAAAACCATGAACTTACCCGCCGGTTCCAGTTTCCCAACACGGGTCCAAACTCCAAACCCTAATCTTCAAACCCTAGACCCCTGTTGCTCGCTGCGCACTCTCAAGCGTACCAGGCAAGCCCTGTCTACTGTAAGCTCCTTTGCCTCCCTCCTCCTGTCTTCACCGGCCGGCCCTGCGCTTGCGCTTGCCCTTCTTGGCCTGCGATTTAGTCGCTAATTTCTTCTCGCTTCCATCTTGCTTTCACTGTTTAGTTTTTCTCCTGGTTTTTCTGTAATTTTTGGTGGAGGAGCTGGAGGAGGAGGAGGAGGAGGAGGAGGAGGAGGAGGAGGGAGTGGGGTTTTGGACAATTGCAAAGTTCAGAAGTTTGTCGCATACTCTTGTGAACTTTGTGTGTGAGTGTGCTTTCGGGCTGTGAGTTGAATTTACTTTTGGTTTGCATTTGTGCTTTTTGTTGGATTGCTGGTTTTTGTTGGGTTCAACTTTCCGTTCGTAGATCGTTAGTGTGGTTTTTTTTGTTGGATTCGTTTGTGACAAGTCAGCAGTTGCAAGAGAGAAAGTCTCTCTCAAAAAAAAAACAAAAACAAACAAGCTAAAACAAAACAAAACAAAACAATCCCTGGTTGCAAAGACAGACAGACAGACAGACTCGAAGACCGAGCGATCCGCAAGTCTCGGACGGTGCATTTGTGTTTACTGTGCACTTCTTATCCCTATTGCCTCTCACTGTCTGTCTGTCTGTCTGTGTCTTCTGTGTATACCTCTCTTCGGTTTTTCTTTCATTTGCTGTTTTTGTTGTTGTTGTGCTGCCCCTCCTTCTATTGAAATTTGTCGTGAGAGATTACGGCAAGCAGCGGCAGGAGGCAGACGCGGTTGGCTTTTGCTGGCGTTCTGTTGCTCATCCATCGTTACCTTTCAGGATGCAACCTTGCAAAGGACACCACAGGCCTGGCAGTAGTGCAACAACCTCTGCATGACATCGTCGAGGCCAGGCCGTAATTCTTTTGTTCTGTCTTACGCCTCTGTGATCTTTCCCCTGCTCTCTCTGTCTCTCCGTGGCTGCCTGTCTTTCTGTCTGTCTCTGTCTCTTTCCTTGTGGCTGTTTTTCAGTCTCTCTTCAAAACCCTAGAGATCCATGGTTTCTCAGACAGATGGCTCCTCCAGGTTGAAGAAGTATGGCGAACAGAAACCTTCGGATCCAGGGGCAGTGGTTACACAGGGGAACACGGTGTATTGTCAGACATCTCCATTGTATGTAGATGATAAGGAATCAGCTGCTGGAGCTCTGGTGTCATTGGCGGAGGATGCACGATTGGCTACAAAAGATGTGAAAGCCCCCACCAGCAATGCCATCCTCACTGTCTGCAAGTCTCTCGTTGCTGGTGGTGTTGCAGGGGGAGTGTAAGTTTTTTGCAACTCCTTAAATGCATGTGCCCAAAACTTCTTCTAGCAGCCAGGGTTTTAGTACTGGCAGCAGTTGGAATGCAAAAACACAGGGATGACACATACAGTGAAGAAGAGAAGAGTCTGAATTTTCATGTATGGGGAATTTTGCAGGTCACGGACTGCTGTTGCGCCATTGGAGCGGCTGAAAATCCTGCTGCAGGTGTGCCTATTTATTATTTTATTTTTTTGTCTCTTGAACCTTTTGGCACTCACTCCAATCTATCTTGCAGCAAGTAGAGCAAGAAAACCAGTTGCAAGGCAAACAGGGAAGCAATCTGGCAACTGTGAATTTTCCTAAATAAAGATCTCATCAGCATGTTGGCTAATTCCATGACATGGTCGTGGTTCACAGGTTCAAAACCCTTTCAACCCGAAATATAGTGGAACTATACAGGGTTTGAAGTCAATTTGGAAGAGTGAGGGCATCCCTGGTTTTTTCAAAGGCAATGGCACCAACTGCGCACGAATTATCCCTAATTCGGCTGTGAAGTTTTACAGTTATGAGCAGGCATCCAAGTGCGTTTTGCAAAAGCCCTGAATTATTTTCTCTGTGAACTTGGATTTGCTATGTGACTTTTGTCAACTGCTTTAAGTTTGGTAAACATGCCAGCTGAGTAACTGTCACATTCACATGGAATGTCAAGTTGGAAAACAAAGTGTAGGCAATCATCTGGCTCACAACTGTGTACAGCAGCTGCAAGTCCAGAACTACACCATGATGATGCATTGATAATTGTGGGGGTTATGGTCAAGAAAGCTACTTAGTGTTGTTTGATTGGAAGAAAGTAGCAGGATGTGGCTGTTTCTTGCCTTACAAAAATAATCATAGGTCTGATCATTTCATCTGATTTCACAATCTTGCAGTATAATCTTATGGGCTTATCGACAGCAAAAGGGCCAGGGTGAGCGTCTATACACCAATCCTTTGTTGCAATTTAAGACACCCAAAACAGGAGTAAGATAGACAGGTTTGTTTACCCTTGATGGTCTATGTTACTACTAACAGGGTCAACCCACCCACGGTGACTGTCTGTCTGTGAGCAGGCAGCTGCTCTGAGCAACCTTGTGTCCTTGTGAATGTAGCTCGAACTATATGCAGTAATAGAGCAGAACATCTCTTTGCTGCTTCAATAGTACACTCATATGCCTTCCAAAGTATAACCCAGTTGTTATTTTTGTTTTCCCTGGGACAACAGAAAATGCAGAACTTACCCCACTTTTACGTCTTGGTGCTGGGGCTTGTGCTGGGATTATTGCCATGTCTGCAACGTATCCAATGGACATGGTGCGAGGAAGGTTGACTGTGCAGGTGAATTTGCCCTCACAAAGCTTGTTGCAGCTTGAATGAGGATACTACTGATTCTTTTTATCAGCTATGTCTCTTGAGTGCTAGTTAACTTTGTGACTGAGTCCTCATCCCTTCGCTTCCAGACATGTGACAGAAACTCAGGACCCAGATTTTGTATAATGATTTGCTTGAAATTTTGGGTGGATTGTTATGTACTTTACCTACACACACTGTCACAGGCTGATGAGTCAGTGGGTAATCATGGCAGCTTGTCACTGCCATACGTGATGGAGGTGATGGTCTGACACTTTGTGAGCAACTCTCATAAGGTTACGACTGCATTCATCATGATGTTACCTTCAAATTGTTTTTGGGGAGTTTTCTCTGCAATTTCATAGATATATGCAGGTGAATTGACCTGACTGTGCAATGGATCAGTAGGGTTTAAATTGTCAAGTGATGTTAAAAGGTTGCATATCAGGAAGGCAGACTGAGATTCACATTGGTTCTGTTGCCTGAAAATCTGTTTGTATTCACATTCAGATAAGATACAACTTAGTTGCTCATTTACCAGGCTTGTATTTGCCAGTGTGAATATTCTTGTCTTTCAAGTGTTGATATGTAATTCAGCACAGTGCTGGCCCCATTGCAGGGTGACATTGTGACCAATAACAATATTGTAGAAGTCTCGAGCTGTGATCAATAATTGAGCTGTGAGTGGCAACATTTTGCACATTCAGTTGGTTGAAAGTTCAATAATGGGTTCTATAGTGACTTATAATGGGTTCTGGAGGCCTCACAGAATGCCTATCTCATTTCTTTTGTACTGTGGTCATGTGTCTTGCTACAGACTGAGGACTCGCCTCACCGATATCGTGGGATGTTCCATGCTTTTCGAACAATTATCAAGGAAGAGGGTGCAAGAGCTGTGTACAAGGGTTGGCTGCCATCAGTCATTGGAGTGGTGTGTACATGAACTTGTGCTGAGGATGCAAACTGATGTTGAACTTGAAGCACAGGTGTCAGGACAGTGCTTGCCTATAGCCATATACCTTAGCATCTCCTAATCATTGTAGGAAACTTGCTGTCAAGGATTCAAGCTATTCTGATTTGAAATTGTTTACGATTTTGCAGATTCCATATGTAGGCCTGAATTTCGCAGTCTATGAGACTCTCAAGGATTGGGTGATGAAGAGCCCTACATTTCAGCCAGATGATGGTGCTGAGTTGGGGGTGGTGACAAAGCTTGCATGTGGGGCAGCAGCAGGGACTGTAGGGCAAACAGTGGCATATCCCTTGGATGTGGTCCGCCGACGAATGCAAATGGTGGGCTGGAAAGATGCATCGTCAATTATAACAGCAGATGGCCAAGTCAAGGCTCCAATTCAATACAATGGCATGGTAGACGCATTCAGGAAAACGGTGAAGAATGAAGGGATAGGAGCACTGTACAAAGGCTTAGTGCCCAATTCTGTTAAGGTGAGGAATTGATGTCAAGCCTTTTCAGTGTCTATGGAGGAATGCATCACTCATGAGTTCTTTCTTTAATGTGTATAGCAGGTTTTTAATGCGAATTCACAGGAATTTTCTTACACATTGCTTGCAATCCTTTTTTTGTTGAGCAGGTGGTTCCTTCAATAGCCCTTGCATTTGTGACATATGAGGTGATGAAGGATTTGTTGGGTGTGGAGATCCGCATCTCAGATTGATGCAGTTTTTGTACACATTGTCAAGATTATGTGAGAGGAGGGGCAGTACTATTGGTGCTGTTCACTTTTGAGGAGTGGTGAAGAGCTATTACTTAATCTTGTCAAGGCCGATATCTGTTGACCTGGCAAGTGGCCTGTGCCCCAGTTTGCCATAAATAGGAGAGTTGTCCTGTGCTGGAGCTTTGACAGGTTCTGATAGTGTAGTTTGTTGGTCTCAAGTTGATTTGAGAGTCGTGTGGAGAAGGTGGGGTCTTTCTAAGCAAAATATAGGGCATGGTCAGAAGCTATATATTTTAATGGTTCTTTCTACCTGCCTCATTGCAATGAGACAGATGCCATGACCCACTTGTGGGTGCAGTACATCAGGAAATTGTAGGTTAGGCACGCTTTGTGATGAATGTAAGTGAAGTTTTAAATTTGAGATTCAGATTCATGCAATTGGACAAGACCATTTGTTGGTATTGCTTTGTGCCAAAGATAAAATGTTGCAGCTTTGGGGCCAATGGTGTGGGTGCAGTCCTCTTCTTTGAAGATCCCATGCACTTATACACCATTAAGCAAAGGTTGCACATGAGCTGCTGTTGTGACTAATTCTGGGTTTAATCTTGGATGTGGATCATGAATACCTGAGGATCTCAACCATGGTTTGCTCAATACCCTGTGTCCATCTGGTGGTCATTTGTTTGTAAGGAACCACCAGGAGCAACAGTTGGCCAAGCTCATCAACTTTTGAAACCAGAGCTCAGATCTAAGATGGAATAGGATGTGCGTTGAGGCATCAAGCATATATTGGTAAGTCCCTTTCACTGTCTCTAGCTCAAGACCTAGGCCTGTCTCAGTTGTTCCAATGGGGTTTATCTGGTGAGGCTTTATCTGGCTGTATCTGAAGTACTGTTTTTGGTTCTGAGGAATTGCACAATCTTGGATGGCAAGAGAATGTTGAAAGGGTTTAGATTTCAGTATTTGGATGTCATATCTTATGTAAAATCTTCCAAGTGCAAATCAGACATGTGACATTTGTGACCTGTGACCTGTGACCAATTGCAAATGAGGCTGTGTGACGATTGTGACTTCTGCAGTTGTGATTGCTTATATTGTGCAAGGTAGGTATGCCAATTAACTATTGAAATAAGCAATTTGACGGAAAACAAATTTTTTTGTAATGCCATTATTTTTCCTTAAAAAAAGAGGTGTTAGAAATCAATTGAAGTGGAATTGTATTTTATGACACTTCTCGAATTACTTACCCATCTTGTAACATTGACCCAATTCTGTCACAAAGGTTGTGAGATGTGGCCCAACAACCAAAAGTCCTCGTAATGCTCTCTGTGGAAGCAGAATCCCTTTTACAAGGGTTTAGTGGATGTCCATACATGTCCATACTATGGGTTTCTATATAATGGTTTTCTAGGATGGCCATACAAGAGTTTACTACCTAGTTTTACTTCATCTAGAATATATTAGAGTTGTCCCTAGAGTCTCACTATTAGGGGTCAGAATGGCCAGTTTCGGCATAATAGGGCATCAAACATGCAATTTGGGAATGAGAATTTTACAAAGTGAAATGACTCGAACCCAAACTAGTTTTTCCACCAAATTTGGTGGCAAACTGAGTTTCATCCTGTCTTTCTTTTATCCTGAGTGCCTCTGTTGCTGCTACATATATTTTCACTGCAACCTGTACAACTATTATAATTACTCTTGGCACTTGTGCATGAAATGCTGAGTTCAGCATTTCATGCTGAGATTTAATAAAATTTCATTACTTTGTGGATACCACTGAAAGAGGTGATAGGGGGTGAAAGCAGGCCCAGAAGACAGGGTGACTTCACTGATAACTCTATTTTCAATCGTATGGCCATCAACGGAGTTGCTCAAAGTTGCCAATATTTATAGGATTGGTTGGTAGTTAAAAAGAAGTCATGAGGTTCCAACCAGACTCATTCTTATGATTGTTTTTTGGGGCATGTGACTGGACCTGACACAACTGAGGCTCTTCAGAAGATGGGTTACAGAAACTCAAAGCTTGCAGATTTTTTCATAATTGTTTGGCTGAAGTTTTGAGCCAGACATTTGTTTACATATCTATAATGTACTGTTGGGAGTTTATGAGGACAGTGGAGAGTAATGGGTAGTCACTTCCATTTGTCATGAAAGTTCTCTGAAACTCTGAGAGTGGTACTGACAAGTTAAGACTCCACTCGTCCTTGCCATGTTTGTATATAACTTAGTATCCAACACCAGTTTGAACAGAAAAAATGTCCATTTGGTCGAGATTTTGGGCAGGGGAAGAGGTTGGGGAAAAGGTGTTAAAAGAAAAAAAATTGTGATGCAAAAATATTTGAATTTTTTTTCCATTAAAAGTCAGAATTATTGAAAGTTAAACTAGAAAAATAAATTCCAAAAAAATTCCAAATTTCCAATTCACATTTTAGTGGAGAGGGTGTTGGTAGTGAGGGGGATTTTCTCTTTGCAATCCAATGATATTTGACATTGCAAAAAGTCTGGAATGGTTGGCATCGGATCAGTGGTGTATACTAGGGCCTAGCATACACAAGTGAATCATGCAGGATGAATGGTGAGTGAACTAGTGCATACAAGTGCACCATGCAGGATGAGCCTAATGTGGATAGGAAAACACTTTCAAAACAATTGTATTCTTGTCTCATAGCTAACCATGGTGGTTAGTTATGTACTAATCAATGTTGACAGGTTCTTAGCTTGGAATGTTAAATTTCAGGCTTCAAGTTTAGGTTCTTGTTGCCTAGACTCAACTCAACACACTCTTTTGGTGGAATTGGTACAAGGAACAGACCAGCCTTTTGTTAGGATAGAAAATGAAACAAAAATCAAACGTCTATTTTCAAAAACATGCTCAAGTTCATAAGGTAGGCACATTCAAGTTTGTTGAAAAGTTCGTAAGTATGTTGAATTTTATACATAGATGATTAATTTTGATTTATTTAAAAACTTGATACTTTCATAATTTTTACAGTTAACTTGTAAAACTTTGCAATTATTAAATTTCTAGCCTTGGGGAGTGGGTACATGAACTTGGACCCTATTTTCAAACCAGGTCAAAAAGTTTAAAATTTGAAAAAAAAAATTCCAACACCAAAATCACATGTTTAAAAATTAGAAGAACCCAGCAGACTTGGAGAACCTTTCAACATGGTTTTAAATTCCAAAACTGAGACTAAATGTTCTTTCAAACATGGGTACTAGCCATTCACATGCATCTCCCTACCTAGTAAGCACCGAATGCTACTTAACTACCTAGCAACCCTTGGATTCAACCTTTATTTTCTTGACTATTTTTTTTCAAAAAGAAAAAATAATAATAAAATATTCGAAGATGAACTCATTTTGGAGGGTTTTAATAGTCAAAAGTGAGAAAAGAAATGTGAAAATCATTATATTTCTATGCTATACCTATGACCGACAATAGGCACTTCTTCATTGAATATCTATTTATTTTAGAGATCAAAGTTGGATGGTGTCAAATTTAATTTTCTAGAATTTTAACATTTGAAGAATAGGTTCGTAGAGTACACCTTGAGTTGTGTATTTATAATAGTAAACCCAATACTTGAGTTTGGAGTTTGATTCTCAACAATTTTGAGAAATATTAATAAATATTAATTTTTTCACTAGATTTTCTGTGAATTATTTCGTGCAAGAATGAATTGCAAGTACAATATTTGTACAATGCAATATGTTGACCTTAGTAACTAAATTGTAACTAAATTGTTCTCCGGATTTTTCCAGAGTTTAGGCTTGAAGTGGCCTATATATATATATATCAGAAAATTATTATTCAATACCTTTTAAAATTGAAGCTGAAATTCAAATTAAATTTTTTTGTTTAACTATTAGAGTACATTCCATAAATCCAGAGGATTTTTTCCCTGACCACGGGGTTTCTAGCAATTCATGATGCACAACAACTGAGTTACAATGGGTTTTCAAGAGACAGTGCACTGGAAGGTGCGGGATACATAAATTGGTAGTGCTGTTGCACTGGAAGGAACACGATACATAAATCGATATGCTGCATGCATGCATGTAAGATGCTCACTTTCTGCTGCAACCTTTTGGAATGCAAGAAGGACAAAAAAAAGTAACTAGTTTTCCTCCACTTTAACAATGGTATGGCTGGAATATGGCCAAATCCATGCAAATGCGCATGTGCCGATTGTGTGTGTGTGGGTGGGTGCGTGGGTGGGTGGGTGCGAGGAAAAAACATTTGGATTGTTAGTAGTAGTAGAGCCCATCATATAGGTACACTAAGAACCTGGTGGGTTTTCGGAAGTTGTAATTCAATTTGGCGGTTTGATGGGTGGCCAGGCAGCATCATCATTTTCACCATATGGAATAACCTTTAACCTTTGTCATGGGTATTGTTTGCTTTTACGAGGAGGTGGTGGTATGGTACACTTTCATGCAAAAGCAAAGAATGTCCTGGATGGCATTGCTTGACATGTGAAGGATAACGGAGTTGTGCCATCTGCGGTCCAATAGCATGCATAACACAGTTTTAATATAATGCTATTAGCTGGGCCTCAGCCTGAGTCAATCGGTAGCGGCTTTCTCATTCACACATTTACAAAAAGAAGATGCCAAATTAACTTAGTGGCATGCATGCCGTACTAGTTACCGATCAATCTACTTTGAGGTGATATCAATGGCCCAAAGCTTGGGCAAAAAATCTCCACATTCGCTTGGCCCAAGTTCTTGGCCAAGAGCAAGTGAAAGAATCTCAAGATCTTCAATAATAAAGGTGGGTAGCATTTTTTTTTTATTATCAAGGGGGGAATAATTTCTACTCACACAAAAAAATCGGTGAAATTCCTTTGTACCACAAGTCAGTGTGATTTTTGTGAAAAGAAATGCACCAAAGTTTAAGGCAATTTTTGTACTTTCCTCTCTGATCTGTAGTGAAATTTGGCTAATTTCTGTTGTGGATGATTGCTGGAGTGGGTATTATTACATCACAAAATTGATGAAAAACAACCCTGCTGGTGCAGAAGGAGGGAAAATGAATTGCTATGCAAATATGATATGAGCAAGCTAAGTCTTGGTTTTGCTTAGTTTCAGAATTAGTTCTTTGTGTTCGCATGATGTGGAGTTTATTATTGTGCCTTGCCTTGCTTAGGAGAAGGGACTCTTGCTCCTAGGCCATGGTTTGGGCAGGTGTTTTCTTTTGTGCAAAATCTTGCACTGTTTGCGATTTTTAAGTAAAAGATTATTTCATCCAATATTCCTTTTTTCATTATTAAAAAAAATCGCCAATAAAGGAGATATTTTGGATTGATTTCACTAGATGCTTATTATTGGGTGATGCAGGTACCTAGAATATGAAATGATTTTTACCAAGTCACCAATTTATTGCTAAATCTTTCTTCGGATGCTCATCATTGACTTGAGGCTTTCACATAAAAATGCAATAACACCACTAGAGTAGACTGGACCATTACCAATTGCCTGCCTATGACCGAACACTTATTTATCACTTCATCATATGCGCTTCATTTTGAACGATTTACAATGTTATGATAGTGTGCTACCTCAAGCTCTGGAAATCATCTTGGAAGTGCAAAGGAAAAGGAGTAATGAAAAAATAACAAGGAAAAAGAAAAAGCTTTTCAACTTACAATACATGTTTTTTTTCTTCTTTTCTTTGGACCTTCTTACTTTCAAACCTCATAACTTTCTTATTTCTTATTCATTTTAAACGATTTAAAGTGTTATCAGAGCACCACCTGAAGCTCTAATAGCAGCAGAGAGAAATTTTTTTAGTGTTTGGGAATTGACCCTTGTAGTGTTTGGTGATTTGTTTGAGTTTTTGACCCCTTTTACTTTGGGAGCTATAACTTTCTCATTTCTAATCTGTTTTTGGTCAAATGTAGCAAGAGAAGGGGGTTCAAATTTTTTTAGGACACCAGAAACAACAAAGCCCTCCCCTTGGATCCAGCCTGCCTTGAGCATTTAAGTGTTTAATCACCAGCTGGTTTACCCTATATATATGATTTTTTGTGAAAATATGATGATGAAGTGTTGAAAATGGTCAAAATGGATTTTAGAACCTGTCTATAGGTAAAAAACTAGTTAAAAAAAAGCATAGTCCAAAATGTGCTGAAAGTTTTCCCATTTTCTTTCCTGATTCTTTTAGAAAAACAGGATTATTGCAACACAAGGTTTCTTTTAATTTATTTTTCCAAATTTTGGCAAAATTTTGCCCAAAAAAACACGGGGATTAAGCGATGGATGTTTCAAATACTTTTCAATAATTGTATTTGGTTTCATTAGGGTTTTGTGCTATAGCACATTGTTAATTTGCTGACTGGGCATTGCCACATGGAGTGTGTTTGAAGGTCACCTAACGAGAAATTATCACCTAATTTATCTACTAAGTACCCCGTCTCAAATGCAAACTCCTTTGTCTTTATAAAATACAAAGATATCTTCACTTTTCCAAGAGCCATTGGGAGCTTAGGTTTTTTTCTTTTTTGAGCTTGCCAAATTTCTTTCTTAGGACTCAAGTCCTATCAATTGAAATGGAAAGTAGTATGATACGAAACTATCACCTATGGTTTTGAAGGGTGGGTTCTATTTCTGATCTTTCTATTTGATGGGTTTTATGGGATTATTATGGTGGATCTGCGTATATGGGTGTCCTTATGCGAAGGCAAAAAAAAATCTATTTTTTATTGGCTGGCCCTTTTGCAAAGGGCCCTCTAGAAGGGCTGGAGTAGTTCTGAAAAAAACAAGAATATACCAAATGATTTTGAAAAACATATGGCTATTTCCAATTTTGTCTGTGAGGTCCAAGATACTTCTAACCTCAAAGGTTTTGTAGACCCAATTCAATGAGTAGATTGTGTACCGCTCACCTAAAGGCATGGCCCAACTAAAGTTTGCTTTGCTTTTACATTAGGGTAGTTTGAGGCCATGACCCAAAGCAAATGGCATGAAAAATCCACATGGAATCCTACATGGCCAAAGTGGATAATGTTGGGTTGTGGGATTGTAAGATACATTTTGGGGGCCTACCTCAAGACTCAAAAGTTTTATTAGGTTGTTCCTCTTTTAACTTTTTTGAAAGGGGAAGTTGGAGACAAGTTTTGATGGATGTTTCCACCACAAA
>Ga0116229_10008125_pt1 | contig 16403 bp, 9 predicted proteins | sample S1TSphgellanicum_3_FD_87313 | JGI IMG/M metagenome (GOLD analysis project Ga0116229, IMG submission 87313) | Host-associated microbial communities from peat moss isolated from Minnesota, USA - S1T2_Fc - Sphagnum magellanicum MG | ecosystem: Host-associated > Plants > Peat moss > Unclassified...
CCCCCCCCCCCCCCCCCTTTCCCTTGAGGGCCAGCCAAAGTGAGCGGATGGTCAACATAATGGAACCAGGGAAACCTGAAAAAATCCCCCTCTAAATCCCCCGCCTTCTAAACTTAAAAGGAAAAAACAAGGCACATTTAGTGTGTGCTTGGGCCTTCCCATTGGCTGCATGAAATTTCTCTCCCCCCCCCCAAGAACATAAAAGGAAAAAAAACAAGGTGCCTTGAGTGTATGTTTGGGTCTTCCCATTGGCTGCATGAAATTTCTCTTTCCAAAAGACTTCATCACCATTTTTGGTATGGGCTAACGCCCCTTGCAAAGAACACCCCACTTATTCAATGTTAGGGCACATTTGATTTTTAAAAATAATTGATGGGTAGAAGTGGACAAAATGGACTTTGATACATAACACTTTAGTCTTTTGCTTATTTCAAGCAAAATGGGTTCACCGACTAGTAAACACTAGAATCATACCACAACCAAAAACCAAAAACTACAGCAAACAAATGCAGCTCCTTAAGTATCCTCCAACGTGCTCCCATCCAAAAATTTCCATCAATCAGCCACACCGCTGAGCTTCACCATCGGCAAAGCTCTTAAAAAAAACCCAAACAAACTAGTTGTCTTGCGGCCGCCATGACATAAATCACACCAATTAGCACCATGCATTTCTGATATGCTCAAACCTTACAACAAATAAACAACAACACATTCAGGCACTAGGAAGATCACAATCAACTGTCTCCTTTCTTGTCTCATTCACATTCAAACGCCCTCATCTTTTTTTCATTAGGTCTTCATCCAAGTAGAAAATCCTTCAAAACTTCTCTTCATCCCACACACCATCCTCTGAATTCTCTGGTTATGACAGGTGTGGATGAATCTTCACTTAGGCAAATGGTTTCACCTTGGTAACACATTCTGTAAGAAGTAGGTAATATATAAGTAGATTTGTAAGAAAATAGGTAACTACTACTCAAGTAAAAACAGCCCTTACCTACTTGTGGGTTGTTAGTAGGTAATGAGTAAAGGAGCAACTGAGCCAACCAACATGGTTAGATAGGGAACTGGAACCCAACAGAAAACTGTTTCCTGACCCCTTACCGTCCATCCTTCATGCTGTGCTGCTGGGGTGCTTAGGTCACTCTTGGCTTCTTGAAACATCTCACATTTTTTTTTTTGGCTTTCTCCCATGATACTCATTCGGCACCTGCCAAGAATAATTTAAAAAATTAAAAAAATTAGAGCAAGTGTGTACACTTGATAAAGCCCTTGCCCACAAGCTTTATTGAAATCAGGCCTCCATTCAGCTCCACCTCACATGGACCCCTATTCCGGTAAAACCCATGGCTTTGGGCTTCACCCTACACATAATATAAAATCTGGGAGTTTGTAGCAGTTGCCATTCATCTCTCAAAGTTCATTTCAAAAAATAAACCAGCAGCACAGATGAGCACACCATCTGCTGGATTCTTGCTATGAGATATGACTCAGGTGTGGATGAACCTCATTGCGTTAACATCTGGTTTCACTTTGATAACCCTTTCTGTAAGAAGCAGGTCCTATATATAGATACCTATATACCTAGGAAAATAGGTGACTACTAATAAGTATATTGTTCATACATAGATAAGGGCTGCTTTTCTTACCTACCTACTAGTGACCTACTTGCAGGATGCTAGTAGGTTGGCAGTAAAAACAGCAACTAAGGTAACCAGCATGGTTAGTTAGTGAAATGCAACCCAACAGAAAATCCTTTTTTGACCACTTATCATCCATCCTTTGTAGTGTGCTATGGTCCTGGTTTGGTGTAGGGTAAGGCATGTTGTGGAGGGCCTTACCATATCTACAGACCTGACTGGAATTTTTTTGTTGAACTTATTATCCATTTTTCTTGTCCAGGGATCTCAAGTGCATTTAGGATTGGTATGTTAGGATCTGTAACAGAATTTTGCTTTTCCAGTTTTTGTGATGTAGCCAAACCAGTGATCATCCACATGAAGATGAAGATTTAGGTGAACTTGGCTATACAACAGATTTGAAATAAAAAAATAATGATAACATTTTTGTATTTTGGCTTAGCTGCTGGAACCTGTCATAAAAATCTGGCAAAATCGTAATTTTTTTTCTGGTAAATCTGGCCAACTAGGGCCATTTTTCTTACAAAAATGCTTTGTATGTGTGGAAATCATATTCTTTGGGTTGAGATCTGTGACCTGAAATTTCTGGACTTGAGCTTTTAGCAATCAACTAGTGTGGCCTGTGCTGTTGAGCACTTTTGTGCGAAATCCAATTTCTGCCAAAAACTGATATTTGATTTTGATTGAATCTCCAATCACAAGAACTACTGAAAGGGTGACAGTGAATCAGCACCCACTAGCCCACCGTGAAGGATGAATGGTAAGTGGTCAGGAAACAGTTTTCTGTTGGGTTTCAGTTCCCTAGCTAACCATGGTGGTTAGCTCAATTGTTTTCTTTTTTTCCTACCTACCTACTAACAACCCACAAGTAGGTAAGTAGGTAGCAGGTTGTTAATAGGTAGGTAATAAAAACAACCCTTATCTATGTATAAACTATCTATGTACCTAGTTGTTACCTATTTTCCTACAGAATTGGTTATCAAGGTGAAACCAAAATATTAACTCAGTTGAGGTTCATCCATAACTGAGTAATAATAGGCATCCAGTAGATGGTGTGCTGGTGGTTGCTGGTTCAGTGTGGCCTACTGAGAGTATCACTCTTACACCACCTTGGTGCACCCCTACTGATCCAGGGGCTTCCAGGCAGCAGTTCCAAGAACACACACAAGGCAAGAGGATCCATGGCTTTTTAGAACTACAAAGAACAGAGCGAGGGTCCTCATGGTTTGGGAGATCTCAATGTGGCAAGACAAAACAATTTTGAGTATTTATTTGTTCTTATTCAAAATTCAATAAAAACTCAGAAATCAGTTTTCTGCAGAAATGGGATTTCAGACAAATTGTATATACTTTGTGAAACTAGATTACAATATATGCTCATTGGCACAGGCCACACCATTTGGTCATAGAACCTTCTCCCAAGTTTGATATGTAACAACATGAGGGAGCAATTTAGATTTCACGTGGTTAAAGGAGGGAAAATTGATCACATACTTCAGGTAGCAATTTGGATCTCATGTTGCAGAATGAGAGAAAATTAAACACTTCCTCTAAATTCCTTTTTGGTAAGACTTCAGTCAGTACTGTGTTCTCTTCAAAGCAATTTTTTTAACATTTCGATTATTGATTCACTTCCATGACATGAACTGACCTTGTAGATAATCAAGCTTTACAGTTTCCTTTTGGTATCTTTGAATGGTTTGGTGCCCTTTCAAACTCCAAGTCCTTCACACATATATAAAACAAAAACCAAAAGTGGTGAGAGAAGCAGGAACACTGAAGAGTATTAAGGTTGTAGAGAGCCAAACATAAAGATGAAAGAGGCTCACTGAGGATCAACGTGCAGGCCACAGCCTGTTTAGCAAAATGGGTTTTGAGAGACTTCCCTCTCTGGATAGAGGATCAGGCGGAGACTCGTGTTGTGTGTGTAAATGGTTTGGGACTTTGTGTAAGTGTAAAAATAAATATATTTTTATATGATTTTATGCAGCCATATATAATAGTGTAAGTGTAAAATAAATACATTTATATGACTTTATATGGTCATGTAAAACAGTGTACATGCCCAAAAAAAAATGTAAAAAATGCGATTTTCACTTGGGGGGAAAGGGGATCATGATTCATCATGTTTTTGGTGATAGGCCTACCATATGGCCCATTGCAAAACAAAATCATCAAAAAAACATGCACTCATAACTAATTAATATGGATTTGCAAGAAGGTGTGGTCATTAACGGTATATAGTGAAATTATCTGTAAAATAAGAAAAACACAGCCTTAGACTCAACCTGAGTTTGGTCATAAACAGGATGAGATTTTTTTTAAAAACTTACAAAAACTCAGTGGGGGGGGGGGATTTGGGTGAAACTCAAAAAACCATCAATTTTTGTGGTAAATTGAGTTTCATCCTATCTCTCCTTTCTCCTTAGCGCCTCCATTGCTACTAGGCTGCATATATTTTCACTACTCCTACCTATAAATTACTCTTGAACCTTGTGCATTAAATGCTGAGTTTCAGCATTTCATACCTAGATTTATTAGAATTTCTTTATTTTATAGATACCACTGAAAGAGGGCTTCGGGGGTGAAAATAGGCCAAAAGACAGAGTGATTCTAATTGTAGCTCTAGTATATACATTTACACCTCCAGAAACATGTATATGAGGCTGTGTAAGTGAATTTGGAAAATATTAGATCAGCCTTGTGTAAGTGTAATACATAAATAAATAAATAAATAAATATACACACCGTAATAATATAAGCGTAAAAAGTTTAAACATTTATACTTACATGGGATTTACATGCCGTATATATGGCTATGAACATTTACGTGCACAACATTGGTTGAGACATTTCAAGTTCTCTTAGAATAACACTATTGCAATCACTGTTGTTGGTTGGTTATTGAGAAAAATAGTTGATTACTGTAGTACCTGAATGATTTTGGCAACAAATTGTTGATTAATTAATTAAAATTAATTCTTAACTTCGGCACTTGGTATTTTAATTCTGAAATTTTTGGTAGGTAATGGTTATATAAACTAATAAACATTTTTTTTTCAAGGTTACAGAACAACCTAATGTGTTTAGACTATTTCAATTTTAAGTTTTTATGCTTGAAAGTCTATGATTCAAACTTGACAGTTGAACTTTTGATTTATTAAAATTCTCGCACAAATAATAATTAATTTTTCAAAATTTTAATAAATTTTTTTTTAATTTATGCTGAAATCATTCACGTATTATGGTATAACAAAAGTGATAGGCTGCTAGGGGGTCACTGTGACCCAGCAACCATCAATGCACTAGTTGTGGATGAGTTTGTTTTGATTGTTTTGGATGAACCCAACTCAAACCAAATGTTGAGGTGGGGTTTTTTTGTTCTTTCATTTGCCCACCCTTCCCTTAGATTTCGAAAATTCTCTCTCTTATTTTTCCCCTCCTCTTGTTTCTTCTTCTCTTCTTTTATTATTGCTATAGATTTTTCTTCTTGATTTTTTTTTCCATTTTTGTTATTACTTTAGGTTTTTTTTCATCTTTTTTTCCTTCTATTATTGCAATAATTTCTTCTTCATCTTGTTCTCTTTATGTTTCCTATTTTTTTCTTCAAGCATTTTTTTTTTTTTCACCACATCATTTTACATGCTACCATTGCTTTTTGCACCATCGCTTAGTTATGCATGTCACACCAGTTTGCCTTTGCCCTTTTCCTTGTTTTGTTTTGTTTTGGCTTATAAAATAAAAGCAAAAAGAAGAAATAAGAAAAAAAAGAATAAAAATGAAGGAAATGATAATAAAAATGAAAGAAGATGAAAAGAAAAAATAGTTAAAAGAAAACAAAGATTGTATTATATTTGCATGCTTTGAATGTGAGCATTGCATAAATATTTTATTGAAATTTTCCCTAAAAATAAGAAGTTGAAACATATTGCAATGTTACATTATTACACTAAAAGAACTTCAAAAACATAAGAACTTCAAAAACATAAGAACTTCAATGTGAAATACTTGCATACGGGTCACAAAATAAACATTAGTTTTGTTAAATTGATTTTGCAATACCCGCATTTGAAGCATAAAATGCCAATTGGTTTTTTTGGATATTTTGTGCAATATTCAAATGTTGGGCATAAAATATGCATGTTTAATGAAAGGAATAAAAAAAAAAGTTAATTGTGATAAATAATAGAAGAAAAAAATTAAAAGGAAAAAAAAAATTTAAATAGAAAAATCAAAATTTAGAAGAAAAATGAAACCAAATGTAGAGATTTTTAAAAATAGGAATTAAAAAAAAATTCTTGCATTTTGGTCACAAAATATGTAATAATTATTGAGCTGTATTATATTTGAAATGACATTGTTTTCATATGTGGGTATTGTATTTTGCAATTGGATCTTGAACTATTTTTGCTTCTAAGAATAACTATCAAAATATGCAATATTTACATGTTAATCACAAAAGTTGATTGAATGTGCAATACTTGCATTTAATTGTTTATCAATATCAAGGGGTCAAATATGATTAAATTGATTGTTAGTCATTTAGTGCAAAACCTTCATAGTTTGTTATCATACATTGGTATACACTAACATCATGTAAATGGTAGGTAGGTAGGTGAGTAGGTGGGTAGGTAAAAAGGTAAGTAAATAAATAGGTGGATAGGTAGGTGAGTGGGCGGGTGGGTGGGTGGTAGGTAAATAAGCAAATATGTAGGTAGGTTGGTGGCTAGGTAGGTAGGTAGGTATGTACACAAATAAAAATAAAAATAGGTCAATAAAATAGCTAGGTCAATACGGTAGCCCAAAAGTTTTGTTAAAATATTTTGTTGAAAGAGTAATTTTTAGGTTAATTCAAAAAAACATAATTTTTTTGTCAAAAAGTAAAGGTTTAGCCATGAAGAAATAAAAGTTTTTTCAAAAGGTAAAAATTTAGCAAAGAAAAGATAGAGGTTTTGTCAACATGTAAAGGTTTAACCACAAAGAAATTGAAGTTTTGCCAAAATGTATAGGTTTAGTTAGGAAGAATTAGAAGTTTTTTCCAAGTGGTAAAGGTGTAATTAAGAAGAAATAAATTTTTTACTAAGAAAAAAATTTAGTCAAGAAAAGATAAATATTTTGTCAAAAGGTGGAGTCAAGAAAAGTTAAAAGTTTTTCCAAATGGTAAAGGTTTAGGCAAAAAGAGATAGAGGTTTTATTGAAAAGCAAAAATTTAGCTAGGAAGTGATAAATATTTTGTTAAAAAATAAAGGTTTAGTCAATAATAGATAGAACTTTTGCTCATGTGTAGTGGATTAGCCATAAAAAGATGGAATTTTTGTCAAAAGATATAGGTTTAGCCAAGAAAAGTTAATTTTTTTGACAAGAGGTAGAGGTTTAATTAATTAGATATATAGGTTTTGTTGAAATGTAAAGGTTTCACTGTAAAGAGATAGAAGTTTTGCCAAGAAATAAAGGTCTTAGCTAAGATTATATAAAGATTTTGTTAACATGTAGAGGTTTAGCCATGAAGAGATGGAGGTTTTGCCAAGAGGTATAACCAAGGTTTAACTAAGAAGAGTAAGAAGTTGTGCCAAAAAACAAAGGTTCAACACAGAAAGAAATTTAACCATGAAAAAGTAGAGGGTAGGTACATAAAGGGTTAGTAGATAGGGCCAAGATGTAGGTCAATAAGGTCGCTAGGGAATCAGGGTAATTAGGTTGGAACTTGGAATGTAATATGGTTAAGGTTGGGAAAAAAATACCCAAAAAATAAAAAAGGGTCAAAGGTTAGTAGTCCAAAAAGGTTGACTATAATACAATGTTGGGTTAACGTAGGGTCAAAAATTGAATGAAGAAATGTATCTTATGGATAGAACGACCAACTGGTGCACTAATGGGCACTAATTCACTTTGGTTGTGATAGGGTAGTTTATTTGTAATCAAACCCTACATGTCTAATATATATTATGCAGAGACCATGAAAATCATTAGGGGCGGGGTATTGCTTTTTATGAAAATGAAAAATCAACCCATGCATTTCCATAAAGTTTTTGAATCCTTAAACGTTGAAGCCTTTGAGCTTTCACTTTTCATTTAGTTGCATTTCTTTGATTTTAGGTCCATTTTCATCTCTCATTTTAACTTTAGTTTGATTGATGTGGTTTTAAAATTGTGATTTAAAATTGATTGGTGTGAGGATGAAGATTTTTTTTTTGAGAAATAAGTTTTACTTAGAAGAACCTACCTTGACATTATATTTTATAAAACTGATAATTTCAAATACAACCCTTATGCATAACATGTCAAAAAAAATCAAAGAGAAAAAAAGTCATGTATATGTGTGTGTGTGCTTTTTTCCCCCAACCACATCCTTTAGTTTAATCACATAAGTCATTACTTTAAGATGTCACAAGAAAGAATTGAACCTCCACCTTCACAAGCATAAACTAAAATCTTGAACCATCCAACCATGGGAAACTATTTCATGAGTTGACAAATAATGCCATTAGATAAATAAAAACACATGTGTATTTCAAATCTCATGCATTAGTATACATTTATGTAGTTATGCAACTTTAGAATGAAACTAATTTCACCTTTCCTTCATTATGAAATGTTAACACATCAGATTTTGATTCAGGATATAAATAAAAACTTTGTGTTTAATCATATCAAATCCTTTGTTTTTTAATTTCATAATTTCATTTCATTTAAAATTTGAAAGCCTTCAATTTCATAAATTTAAAAATTAAGTTAATTTTAAATATTTTCATGTAGCCCATGAATTCAAATGTAATATTTCTAAACATATCAAATATTTTTTGATATTTCATAGTGATATTAATTTCACGTCTTTAATTTCATACTTGGTAATTACATATAATTTTAATTTCTTGGTTTCCAAATCTAAAGACATCACATTAATTGAAATTAGTTCTTAAAACTTTCAACACTTTTTTTAGTGAAATAAGGCAATTATGTCATTTCATAATGAAATTAATTTCACATGTGAAATACATAAATATGAATTGAATCTACAATTCCATAGCATTTTAATTTCATTTAAAGGTTATAATTAAAAAATCATCATTATATTTAATCTAAATGATGACTAAACTTTCATGTGATAGTTACAAGATTCAAGTTGCAAAGATGTAAAAAAGTATCCAAAAAGTATGTTAAAAATTGAGTACATTACACCAAAACCCAACAACCATGACTAAGATATTTTGCAAAGTTATGTCCCAATTTTAATCATGTGGAATGACATGTGCCATCTAGTTATGTAGAGTTAGCATCTTGTAGTCATCATTGGACTATGAGCATAGTCAAATTAATAGGAAGCATATCAAATGTAACCAATAGATAAACAATGTTTCATATTCCAAGTTTTGGTTTCAAAAATTGTATTAGAATGTTGTAAGACTTTAATGTTTTTACTTGAAAATGTTTAAAATACATTATTAAGACATGTGAAGTAATTTGGAATGAATCTACTGTATATAAAATATTCAATAGCATTGTAACTAGCACTTTTGTTAAAATTTTCAACTTTTAAAACACTTCAAATATTATGAAAATGACATGGTCATGTACAATAATTATCTAGACTATTACATAATAATATAATATGTCATGAAAAAGTTTCTTTTTGTTTGCCACTATCCACATATAATTGGATCCAATGTGGCCAAGACAACTAATATTTCATGCCATGTTGAAAAAAATTGCAAGTTATTATGGTCCATTCACATTGAATTATTTGAAATAAATGGCACCAATCTTCAAATTGGTGTCCATGATAATTGATGTTTTTATAATGAACCATGTAATTAAATTTAGAAGAACAAATTTACAATAACCCCAAAAAAAAAACATTAAGAAGGTCATCACTTCCAATTTGTAAGATAATTATTCTCAACTTCATATCAACATAATTTATATCCAAACTAGTTTGATTAAAGCCTTAAAGCTTTTCAAAACAACTAAAGAAAATATTTAAAGTTCAAGTATGGATTATTATATCATGTTGGTTGTTGTATGTATGTAATTGCCCCATTTGATTTCAACTTCTTTAAGCTTGGCATGAAACATTAGGTAATCATCTTGACTGCTTTGCATCCAATTATACTTGGACAATGGCAGAAAAAATACTCATTTGGATCCAAAGCCTATTGGATTTGCCACTTAATAGTTAGTGGTGTTGGTAGGTTCTGATCCAAGTTGTAAGTTTAATTCTAGTTTCTAGATGAAAGGTTCATAATTTCATTGAAATCAAAACTGCCCTTTGTCAAAACTAAAACTCAAAACTAGATTAGACTATTCTCCTTTTAAAAAATGCTCATGTTCTCTAGCCATATAAGAACAAGTTTTTAAAAATGCAACAACTAGGCATTATTTTTTAAGGTAAATTATTAGTTTAAATTGAATGCATATCTATGTAGGAAGGAAGGTAGTTTGTTTGTTTTGTTTGTCATGTTAAGATCTCCCAAACCACAATGCTCCCCATTATGTTTTACATATCGTTGGAAAACTCTCAATGAGTAGTGGTACACCATGTGGTTTGGTAGTGTTTAGACCTATGGTGCAAGGATAGAATTTCGAACAATTTTGTCAAAGAAATTCAGAAAAATAAAAATAAAAACATTTTAGGGAAATTTAGGAAAACTTTTGGTACTTTTGAAAAGTCATTGATGAATGGATTTGTTGGAAGTGATTTTGTAACTTTTAGACCTAACCTGGTGGAGATATTGAATTTGGAGTAATTTTTGTCACTCAAAATAAATTAAAAATTAGAAATAGTTTTTTTTCACAACTGAGCTTTTTCATGCAGGTCATCTTCACACTTTGAGCAATAGTCCTATTCACACTTAGGTTAGTGGCACAAGCCACACTACTATAATACACAATCTTCTATCTTGGGCAATGTGCACTCCCTTTATAAAATTAATAGGTACGAAAAAATGTGAGAAAATATTAGTTGAGTGCAATGTATATGGAACCTAACTTGGTCTTAAAGTGAACCCTAGCTCCAAATCTTTTGGGAAGTCTTTGTTATTTGAGGTTTTATAAATCTAAACAACCGTTCTCATAATTGTACAATACTGTGATGAACAATGTAATCAACAACAATGAGACGACAAATGTACAATTGAATGCACCAATTTCATTGCCATGTGGATGCAACTAATTGACTTTGATTATAGTTCAATGATGCAAATGCTAGTAAACTAAACTAATAGAGGTGGTAGAAAAGGGAAGGAGGATTGCGAGAGAAAATCAAGCAGCCTATAAATAGACACCAAAATATGAGTCATCAATTCTCAATGCTTAGGGCCTGACAACTAGGTACCCAAATGGGATGCATGCAACTTAGCATCACAAAACATTATTGCAATTCATGGTCCAAGACCAAGTCAATGTTCATGGAAAGAATTCCTCTAGTTTGCAATGACAATCATCACAAGAAGATTCATTTTTAGGAAAATTCTTCGTGTGGCAAAGTTGGGTAGGTGGGTGGTGTGTTGGGGATTGACAATTGCTTTCCAAAGCTCAACAAATTGGACCACCAAAGGCAAGTCTTATTTGTCCTCTTTTTACTCCACAATAGCTGGGCATTATGATATGTATTGGGTTTCAAAATTTGGAGCCCACCATTTTGGAGCCGCCATACGACATTCCAAAAAAAAATTCAGACCACTTCTTCAAAAAATTGTAAGACCACAAATATAAAAGCTCTACTAGGACTTACTTATCCCCTTACACCCCTAAAAGAGACTACATTCAAGGTAAGTTACGGAGTCATTAAACAATGGCTAGTCTTGTGCAAGAACAAGGGGTTTGTTTTGCAGATTCATTACTTAGTTACATTCCAGTAAGAACTAAATAACCATTTTAAGATATACATGGTACAATGTCATGTCATCAAATTGGAGGATGACTGTTCAAAGATGACAAAGAGATAGATGCAATTCTGTACTGACAAGTTGAACCAATCCATGCACTTGGGTATGAAAACTGTGATGCAAGCCTCACTTTTTTTCCATCTACTATCGGTAATGAAGCCACAACAATTATATTCATGTATGGATTTCATGGGCCAAAGTTTACATGGTTCTAAACTACAGTGGTTGTGGTTATATTCCAATGTCTGAGCTTCATAGGGCATGAAAAGCATGTGCACTCAATGTTTTTTTTTTCATTAAAAAAACTTGGGATGTTGCCATATTGGTGATCATCCACAAGGAGATTTGGTCACTGGTCTATAACTTGTGGCCAGTTAGCCACTGCAGTGCTGCTGCTGCATCACTCGAAAACTCTTTGTGGACAAACCAATTGTATATAGTACGGTCAGGAGATCCATGCTTTTAGTGCTTGTCAAAAAATACCAAACAAAATAGAAACTCTAGGCTAATCTTTCTTACATTAGCAACTGCACTCCACTGCACTCCACTGCACTCCCAACATGGGCTCAAAACCTTCAACTACTTAATCCCCTAAAAAATTGACCTGAAAATGGCTTTCAACTTCTGTTGTGAAAATAATTCATAACTTACACACCATTGTTATTGGTTTTTTTTCTGCAGCCTTGCCCCCACATGTACTCCTGTCCATAGAATCTCTGGTTGTAAGAAGGTTCTCTCATATCTTGGTTGATATGGTTACCAAGATAGGTGAGAACCGTCTTGGCCCAAATTAAAAGATAACAACCAGAGACTCTATGCAAGGGGGAAATCCATCATCTTTTCTAGCAATTACAAACCAACTAGTTATGCTCGGTCCTGCTATCATCCATCGACAGTTGTATGCAGATGGGTGTTGTCCCACCATTGATATTTTTTCATCCTATCTTTAATTCCCAAATATCAAGTAGAATTAACTTAAAATATCAACATAGCTATTCCCTTTTTCCATATCTTCCCCTCAATCCCTTGCCTACTCCTCAGTCAGGCAAATTGGCACACTTACATCATCAATGAATTCTTGACTGCCCCCCTCCGGATCTTCCAAGAGATCAGAAGGCTTGTATTTGCCATGAGATTTAAAAAAAAGTTCTTTAGAAGTTCTCCCAGATCTTCCAAAAGGGAATAGAGGGCCATAGTCCCATGTGCTGTTTTCACAGACCTTACATTCAATTGACATCTTCTCCATCATGTGCACCCAAGACTTAGTAGTCAGTCACTAGAGCTCGAGGTCATCCAACTTAGCTCCTTTGGGTTTTTTTTTTTTTGCATATATAACCATCACCTCATGTGAATCTTGCTGGTCTGATTGACTGTCAGGTCACAAGTTTCCATAACCTTCAACCTCTGTATCATTAGCAACCTCCTAGTTAGCACAAGGTACCACCGTGGTCTCTCATTGGCCCAATGATTCCATAACCCATGGTTTCTTGGATGAAGATTCAGTAATCACACTTGTGTGTGGATGAAAAGAGGGCATCTCAATTCTCATGAGGGATTGTTATATCTGATAACTGGCTCAAGTATGCTAGTTACCGTGAATTGAGTGCCTTGACTATTTACAACAACCTGAGCACTCTTGCTTGTTACCTGTTCAGTCACCAAGTGTTGGTCAGTTTACAGTCCTTCGAGCAAGTGGAATGTTCATGCACTTTTGCTCTGGAATTTTCTCAACTTTGGACTAAAAAAAGAAAGCTGATGCCTATTGCCAAATGGCTTGTAATGTGTTGTTTGAAATGTTCAATGTTCTCTTTAAAACTGTTGTGTCCTACTTACTGGAATTGACTATTGGGAGATCATGACTACTTTCTGTCATGCATCAACCCCCGCCTTGTGACTGTCAATCTTTTGCAAGACAACTGGGCCGGCAGGGCACTGGTCCTTTTGCAAGTCCAGTTACAGGCAACATTTCAGATATAGGCTTGTTTCCAGAACCTTCAGATATATGTCTGTTTCCAGAACTTTCAGGCACATCTCAGCATCCCTCAAACAAGCTACATTGGTTGTTTTCTGTGCAAAATCAATTTGGTCCTCCTCTTGATCCATCCAAATTGTCCCATCAAACCTAACAACTTGTGCATCAACTTTGTGGGACCAGATTTTTGCTCCACACTTTCAGGGGACCACAACCAGATAATATCCCAGCATCAAGATATGGGCATCCGCTGCAATGTAGTCCAAATCAGGCCACATTCATAATGCAAGTCTTTTTCTCACCCACCTAAATGTGATAGAAAAGTTGGGACCCAGTTCTGGAATCATCTGTATGAGCTGTGTTACAAGCTGAGTCATGCAACAACTGTGGCATTGGAAAATTTTAAAAAGTAGCCTCTAGATTGGTGATTCCTCCTGGCTGATCTTTTCCTTTGTCGGACACAGTGTCCATGTTCCTCCAGCCTTTCAGAAAAGGGGTTGTGGCCACAACTGGTGTCACTCCTTTTCTCAATTCTCACTGATGAAAAACTTGGCAAATTTTATTGCAAAAGTACACCAGAAGAAGAAGAAGGATGATCAAATGAAAGCAAACAAAAGCAACCAAATTCCACAATTATCAACAGCAAGTGACAAATTAGATGTGAAAATGGGAGCTGGGTTGGTGAGGAGTGGAACTCAGGTCGTAGCTAATGCTCTGACTACCATGTAATGTAGATGATCTATTATGTTAAATGTTGAATCACAAGTGATTGTGAAAATGCTCTAAACTTGTGTCTTGAAGCTAATGCAACCTTTCTTTGATAAATAGTGCAAATCAAGGGAGAGCTATATTTATCAATATTTTAGAACAATAAACCTCAGGTTTCAAACAAACAAAGAACATATAAATTAAGATTTGGTTTACTAATAAATTGGTGAGTTTTGGATATTGAACAACATGAAAATAAAATAAAATCAATCAATTACATTCAACCTATAATAATAAAAAACCATAAATGTCAATCTAATCCATGTTGATCCAAAAGGGTTCAAAAATGCAGTATGAATTATCCACCATAACATTTAGTTGTACCAATTATTTAACACAAAATTTGACATCTTAAAAGGTTAAATTGGCAATTAATTGACATTACTTGCAAATAAAAATTTCATCTGAACCATTTAGCCATTGCAACCCTGGGCATGAATGTGAAAAAAATATAGACAAGAAAGTATTAGGATTTTTAGAATCTTTCAATCATCATACCAAGCTTATATATACATATATAGTCTAAAATTTCCAATAAAAACAATCTGAATGTCCAATGTTTTACCCCTGGGTGCTTGGAAGTGTGTCAAGAGGGTTAACCAACTAATTGTTGCCAAAGATTGCAAAGGATTTTGTTTAAATTCCAATTCAAAACACCATTTGGTGAAATCATGTTTTGCAAACTATCACGCATAATTGTCCATTGAGCACCATAATTGAACTCCTCCGATAAATGCTAAGGGTCAGGAGTCTCTGTGTTTTTTTAGTGGGGAATTTTCGCATCTTGGCAATTCTCTTTGCAAAACAGAAAAAAAGAATCATGAAAGAATGTTGTTATTGAGGTTCATCTCATCATTTTTTGAAAAACAATTCACCAAATGTAAACCCAGGTACTACCTAGGTTGCTAACTATAGCAAGAATCCTTTTTAAAAAAAGAGTCTATTGCCCATTCAACTGCCTTCATTTACTGACATCTTTTTTGGGGATGCTCGCCAGCATGGCTACTTGATAAATCTTTTTATATAAAAAAACCCCTGGTCAAGATGGGGATTTTTCAACATCCATGTTTCCTCTTTTTAACATTTGTAACCGCAAAATTCATAGCAAAGGGGAATTTTTTTTAAATTAAAAATTAATGACAGATGTAGCATGCTTTGTAAGACTTAAATCCTATGAATGTTGTAGAACTATTTTAGTGAGTGTTAGCTTCATACTAACATTTTTGGCAAAATCATTAACCTTAATCTCCACACCCACTCACCCAATGTCTATTTTCGAGTGAATTTTCGCCAAATTTCAACCTGAAAAATGTGATTTGGACCTGTACAAAGGATTTCTCATGGAAAAAATGACACAAATTCCCCAGATTTTTTGTGGGAAAAATAATTCCAAATTTTCAGATTTTAAAGATAAGTTCCAGAAATTAGCCAAGAATATGGAAGGATCCTTTTTTTGGGGGCCTAGTTTCATGTCTAGTTCGTAGCAAAATTATTTTCTGGACCATTGCCATTTTTGCTACATCACAAAATACTTAAAAACTAACTCTGCCCCCACCCACAAGTGCAACTTATACATGATTTTGTTGGATGTCTCTAGCCATTGCAATGGGTACTAACACTTATTACATTAGAGCTGGGTTTATTTTAACAAAATGAGACTATAACATTTCTCTTTGTGGTCAAAATTCTTCTATACTTCAGGTATATGGCTAAATCTTCTTATGGATGAGCACTCATCCCTCACTTTGGCTACACCACAAATTGAAAAAACATTGTTTCAATTGTACTTACCACAAAATTGGGCATGTGTGAATTAATTCACAAATACCCTAATACCTGGGCCCCTTCAACACTAATATCTATTTATATAATATCCTTAGTTTTGTTCGCTTGCGGTGGTGTCTGGTCGTCCTTTCCATCCATCCGTCGTCATCCATCGTCATCCGTCCCATCATTCGGGATAAAAAATAAAAAAGATAAAAGTTTCTAAAAAAAACTAAAACATGAACCAAGTTTAAAGAAACAGGGGACTTCACCATGTCCGAAGGTCACAGGTACCCACTAGAAGCAAAATAAATAAATAAATAAAAATAGAAAAAAATGAAGATAGACAAAATAAGAATAGAAAAAATAAAAACA
>Ga0116229_10008126_pt1 | contig 16402 bp, 9 predicted proteins | sample S1TSphgellanicum_3_FD_87313 | JGI IMG/M metagenome (GOLD analysis project Ga0116229, IMG submission 87313) | Host-associated microbial communities from peat moss isolated from Minnesota, USA - S1T2_Fc - Sphagnum magellanicum MG | ecosystem: Host-associated > Plants > Peat moss > Unclassified...
GCCCTTGGGCCAATTCTGAATACCGGCGATGTAGCTTTCTGCGGCGAGTTTGCCTGCGTCGCGTGCCGGCGCCACGGCGCGTTGCGCGACGGCGTATCCGTATGCCTGAATGTGCCGCGCTGCCTCGAGCATGTTGTTGAACGATTGCAGCCTGTATCGGGCGCGCAGTTCCGCGACGCGCGTTTGACAGAGCTTCAGCGCTTGCTCGAAGCGATCGCGCAGGCTGCGCTGCCCTGTGCGCGGCATTTCGCCGATCGCCTCGAATGCGGCGCGCCATTGCGGAATACGCGCACAAGCCTCGAGCAATTCGGCACCCGACAGGGTGGCGCTCTGCTCTGCTTCCTGGCAGAGCGCCAAGGCCGCCGCCTTGTTCGTCTCGAGCGCGGCGATGTGCTCCGTCTGGGCTTGTTGACGCCTGGCGAATACCAGGTCGCATTGCGCGCGAAACTCTGTCCAGAGTGATTGTTCCCGGTCGCGCTCGACGGGACCGATGTCCTTCCACAGTTGCTGCAGGTGTTTTGCGGCATCGACGGCCTCGCGGATGTCCGGTCTGCCGGCCAGGCCGCGCGCGCGCTCGATCAACGCCAGTTTGTCCGCGGTCTTTTGCGCGTACCAGGCGTCGAGGCGCTGTTGCAGCCGCGTCAGCGCCGCATCGAATTCCGCCTGCGGGGCGGCCGCGGCGGCGCGATCCACCGGCGAACGGCGCCGCCATTCCTGGCGCGCCTCGACCAATACGGCCGCTATCGCCCGAAAGTCAGGATGCTCGCCGTTTTGTGCCGACTCGAACTTGCACAATCGCTCCAGCAGCTTTTTGCGCTGCTGCAAGTTTTCCTGGCGTACTTTTGCCTGCGCCTCGAAATAGACCCGGCACGGCTGGTAGGCTGCCTCCGCCGCTTGATGAAATCGCTGCCAATCCGCCTGTGAATCGCTGACGATTCCCTTGGCGATGGACTTCCATTCTTCCTGAAGCTGCTTGATGCGGTCCGCAAGCGTCTTGGGATCCTCGGCAGCGCCGATGAGCGCCTCCATGTCCGCGATCAACTCGGCGCGCTTGGGCGCCACGGCGAAATCCTTCCATTGCTTCAGTTCGTCGAGCTTGGCATCGAGTTGCTGCATCTGCCGCGACAGATGTGCGGGCAGCGCGGCAATCGCCGGCAGGCTCTCATCGATCGCGCGCCGCAGGCCGGCTGCGCGTCCGGTGTCACCGTCGCGAAGCGCGCCATGGGTTTTGGCGATGAGTCCCGACAGGCGGCGTAGCGCGCCGGCTTCCGCCGCATGCAGGGCAGCACGCGCTTCCTCCTCGACCCGGCGCGAATGCGCCTGTGCCTCGGCCGCGGCAGCGGCGGCCTGCTCGCGAGTTCTTGCCTCTTCTTGAGCGCGGCTCAGTGATTCGATGAGTGCTGCCTGTTGTGCTTCCTGAAGCGCCTGGCGTTGCGCGAGCAGCGCCACATTGCGTTCGTGCTCGACGATGATCTCGCGGCAGCGTTCGATGGCGTGGGTGGCCCGTTCCTGAATCGCCGGCGCCGCCATCGCGGCGAGCGATTGCCAGCGCGCCGTGAAGTGCTCGAGGCTGGCTTCGTAGACGGCATCGTAGATGCGATGGCTGTGGCGTTCGAGCGAGGCGCAGGCCGCAGCCGCGTCGCCTTCGACCAACGTGGACTTTTGTTCCTCGGCGCGCAGTTCGTCGCACTTCTGCTTGATGATCTTGTAGACGTTCTTGTCTTTGCCGCGGACTTGCTTGAGCAGCTGCCTGAGGTGCGCCGGATCCGCGACCCTCTGCGCGGCCAGCTGGCGTACACGGGTGGAGGAGGCTTCGGTCACCAGCCGCACGAGGTCGGGCGGATCACTGCCGTCGAGAAGCTGGGCCAGAAAAGAAGTATCGCGGCACATCCCGGCAATCGACAGCAAAGCGTCCTTGTGCACGATCTCGCCGGCCAGCGCCGCAAAGTTGACGGTGCCGGCATCGATGAGTTGCGCCATGCGTGCCTGAGCGGCGGCTACCGGCGCAGGCGCGGCTCCCATCAAGCCCGCAAGCGTGCGCAACGCGGCGCCGTCCGGCAGCGACGCGGACTCATCGGCGTGTGCGGGCAGCTCGCCGGTCGGTGCTGCAGCCGCGGACGCCGCGGACGCCGCCGGCGCCGCGGGAGGCGGCGCGGCCTCGGGCCGAAACATGCGCGACAAAAATCCCATATGCAGCCAGCCTCGGGTGGAGGGTAGGTGAAATTGTAACGGGCCGGCAGGTGGACTTAAGGCGGCCCAGGTTCAAGAGTCATGATTCGTTCACGCGATTATAGGGCATTTCACGCATACGCCGGCATGGCAATATGCCGCTCATCGAATGAGAAACGGGGATGGCAAATGAAACGAACGAGCCGCGCGATTGTGCTGTTCGCACTGCTGGGTGTCATGTCGGGCAATACCGGGGCGCAGACGCCGCCCAAGTACCCCGATTATCCGAGCGAGACGCCGGAAAGCTTCACTGCGCCCACGGCCGGCATGGACCACACGGCACGCGAGGTCATGGTGCCGATGCGCGACGGTATAAGACTTCGCACCGTCATCCTGATTCCGTCCGGTGCCAAGCATGCCGGCATCCTGATGACACGCACACCTTACGACGCGCGCTCGCTTGCCGCCAACACCCACAGCGTGCACTTGGGTGCGCGCCTCTGGGGCTACGACAACGCCACCGAGACCATCATCGATGGCGGCTACATCCGTGTGATTCAGGATATACGGGGCAAGTACGGCAGCGAGGGCGATTACGTCATGAACCGGCCTTTTCACGGACCGCTGAATCCCACGCCCGTGGATGAGTCCACGGACACCTATGACACCATCGACTGGCTGGTGAAGAATGTGCCGGAGTCGAACGGCCGCGTCGGTGTGCTCGGGATTTCCTACGATGGCTTTACGTCCTTGACGCCGCTGGTGAATCCGCACCCGGCGCTCAAGGTCGTGGTGCCGATGAATCCGATGGTCGATGGCTGGCGCGGCGACGACTGGTTTCACAACGGCGCGTTTCGCCAGCAGAATCTTCCCTACATCTACGAGCAGACCGCGACACGCTCCAACGACGAACACTGGGCTTCGAGCAACTTCGACGACTACGACATGTACATGCAGGCGGGTTCGGCGGGCGAGCTGGGCCGGCAGCGCGGCCTGGATCAAATCGGTTTCTGGAAGAAGATCACCGCACATCCCGCGTACGATTCCTTCTGGAGCGATCAGGCGATGGATGCGCTGCTGTCGCGGCAACCGTTGAGCGTGCCGACCATGATCGTCTCGAGTCTGTGGGATCAGGAGGATATTTACGGCGCCATGGCGGTTTACCGCGCGCTGCGCGAGGCCAACAAGGGCAATTTGTTTCTGGTGATCGGTCCCTGGCATCACGGTCAGGAGATCGAAGAGGCAAGTTCCCTGGGCGCCATTCGTTTCAACAGCGACACCGGACTGTATTTCCGCACGCAGATCCTGGCGCCGTTTCTGGCGCACTATCTGCAAGACGATGCACCCGTGTCGCACGTGGCGCCGGTCACGGCCTTCGTCACGGGAATCAATCGTTGGGAAAACTTGAGCACCTGGCCATCGGGCTGCGAATCGGGCTGCAAGCCGGGTCCTGCCCGCTTGTATTTGCGTGCCGACAACAAGCTGGCCTTCGAGGCGCCCGCGGCGCGGTCGGCCACGCCGCGCTCGTCCGCCCCGCGGGCGGCCGCTCCGCGGTTGGCCGCTGCGCAAGATGCCTTCGATGAGTATGTCTCCGATCCCGCCAAACCGGTGCCCTACCGGGCGCGCCCCAGTCAGCCGGTCGGCTACACGCCGCCGCTGTCGTGGGTGCGCTGGCTGGTCGATGATCAGCGCGAGTTCTCGGGCCGCACCGACGTGTTGACCTACACTTCAGAGCCTTTGACCAAGCCGCTGCGCATCAGCGGCGAACCCGTCGCCAACCTGGTGGCGTCCACGACCGGCAGCGACGTGGATTGGGTGGTGAAGCTGATCGATGTGTATCCCGACGAAGTGCCCGGCCAGGCGGAGTTGGGCGGTTATCAACTGCCGATCGCCATGGATATTTTTCGCGGCCGCTATCGCGAAAGTCTCAGCACGCCGAAGGCGGTGGAACCCGGCAAGCCGTTGACGTATAAATTCGCGCTTCCCACCAGCAATCACGTCTTCCTGCCGGGCCATCGGCTGATGGTGCAGGTGCAGTCGGCTTGGTTTCCGCTCTACGACCGCAATCCGCAAACCTTCGTGCCCAACATTTTTTACGCGAAGCCGGAAGATTACAAAAAGGCTACAGAACGCATCTATCATTCGGCGGACAAGGCGAGCTTCGTGGAATTGCCGGTGGTGACCGAGCGCTGACGCAGGCGACGCGCGCCCTGGGAGAGGAGCGCGCCGGAATGTCCTTGTGAATGAATGGCGGACACGGTAGCGTCGCGCCATGTCCGATACTGCGATTGCCGAAGCCACAATAGGCGAAGTTCCCGCTGCCACCGCGACAGGCTTAAGTCACGCCCTGAAGCAGCGGCATATGACCATGATTGCGCTCGGCGGGGTCATTGGCGCCGGGCTTTTCGTCGGCAGCGGCGTGGTGATCAAATCGGCCGGGCCCGCGGCCGTCGTATCCTTCGCGATCACCGGCCTGCTCGTCGTTCTGGTGATGCGCATGCTGGGCGAGATGGCGGTGGCGCTGCCGGCGGTGGGATCATTCTATGAATATGCCCGCCAGGCGTGGTCTGATCGCCCGGCGCTCGGCGGCCTGGCGGGATTCCTGACCGGGTGGATGTATTGGTACTTCTGGGTGATGGTGGTGGCGATGGAGGCGGTGGCGGGAGCCGACTTGGTACGCTTCTGGCTTCCCGCCGTGCCCCCTTGGATCGTGAGTTTGTCCTTGCTGGTGGCATTGACCATCACCAACCTCATTTCAGTGAAGTCATTCGGAGAATTCGAGTTCTGGCTGTCGTCGGTCAAGGTCGCTGCCATCACGGTGTTTCTCTTTCTGGGGGGGCTGTTCGTGGCGGGCCTCTGGCCCCACGCCACGTTGAGCGTTGCCAACTTGACCGCCCACGGTGGATTTGCGCCCAATGGCGTGCTGCCGATTCTCACCGGCGCGGTGGCGGCGACCGGTTTTTATTTCGGCGCGGAGATCGTCGCCATCGCGGCGGCGGAAACCGCGGAGCCCGCCAAAGCCGTGGCTCGCGCCACCAACTCCGTCATCACGCGCGTGTTGGTGTTCTATCTGGGGTCGATTCTATTGGTGGTGTGCCTCGTACCCTGGAATTCCATCGGCATCGTGAGACCCTACGTCAGCGCGTTGGACGCGATGCGCATTCCGGGCGCAACGCACATCATGAACGCCGTGGTCCTGACGGCCGTGCTGTCGGCGCTGAACTCCGGTCTGTACGCCTCTTCACGCATGTTGTTCGCACTGACGCGGCGCGGTGATGCGCCGTTGGGGCTGGCGAAGCTCAGCGGCAACGGCGTGCCGGCGCGGGCGATATTGGCGGGAACCCTGTTCGGCTACGTGGCCGTGGTCATGTCATACGTATCGCCGGACAAAGTATTCGCATTCCTGGTCAATTCGTACGGCACGGTGGCGGTTTTCGTGTATCTGTTCATCGCGATGTCGCAACTGCGGCTGCGCAGGCGTCTGGAAAAAGAACACCCGGAGCGGCTGACGGTGAAGATGTGGGCCTTCCCGTATCTGACATACCTCGCCATCGCCGGCATGGTGGGCATTCTGGTTGCCATGGCCTTCATCCCGGATCAACAAACGCCCCTGTTGTTCGGTGTGATCAGCCTGGGCGCGCTGGTCGTGGGCTATGGCGTGCGCGCGCGATTCGGCAGCCGCTGACCTCGCCTCGCGATGACCAACCCGCTGGCGAATACCAGCGCGCAGCCGCCGACGCCTTTGACGATGAACAGCAGCGGACTGCCGCTGTCCTCGGGCGGCACCATCGAGGCGGTGGTGGCGAATAGCATCGCCATCACGCCGACGCCCGCCAACATCCAGCACACGATCGGGCCGCCGGGGATCAGCGACACGCCGATGTTGTTGCCTGCAGCTCGACGACGAAGCACGGCGAGCGACGCGAATATATAGGCCCATACCAGGCAGTTGAGCGCCGCCGTCATATCGATCAGCAGCAGATAGGCTTCCCGGACCGCAGATCCCGCAACGGCCATCATCAAGACCACCGACGCCAGCACGGCTTGCACCAGCAGGGCGACAGCGGGCGTGCCGTACTTTGGATGAATCGCTCCCAGGGGTTCCGGAAGGTAGTGGCCCAATCCCATGACGAACGGCAGCCGCGCCACACCGCCGATCCACGCGCTCAATCCCCCGATACCCGCGACGGCCATCAACATCGCAATCAAGGCGCCGATATGCGGGACGCCCCCGCGCTCCCCGATGGCGTCCAGCGCCTCCGGGATTCCGCTGATGGCGCTGATCTGATGTGCCGGCAACGCGACGAGCAGCGCAGCGGTTCCCGCCATGTAGAGGGCGGCGATCACGATGCCCGCGATGAGGGTGGCGCGCCGCACGGTGTGGGCGGCGTCTTTGATCTCATCGCCCATGATGGGCCCGAGCTCGAGACCGACGTAGCCCAGGATCAAGATCGCGAATGTGCTCCATGTCGGAAGCGAAGAAACCTTCGGCAGCAGGCTCGGTGCGGTCACCGCCGTTGCCGACCCGAATCTGAACCAAACGATGGCCCCGCCGACCACGACGAAGGCCGCGATGACGAGCGTGCTGATACCGCCGATGTTTTGCACCCACTTGGCGCGTTTCAGACCGAAGATGTTCACGAAGGTCGCGGACCACAGCAACCCCAGGCAAACCAACCCGTTGTAGACCGGGTTCTCGGCCAGCGCCAGCCATGAGCCGCCGCCGACGTGCAGCATGATCCCGGATACGAACAGCAGCAACGAGGGCAAGAACACCAGGTTCGACAAGGTGTAAGCCCAGCCGGCGAGGAAGCCATGCGTGTCGCCGAACGCTGCTCGTGTCCACAAATACAATCCGCCGACATGCGGAATCCGCGAGCTCAACTCCTGCACCGCCAGGCCCGATGGAACGAAGAACACCAGGGCGCCGATCAACCAAAGCGACAGGCCGGAGGGACCGATCTGGGCGGCGGTGGAGATCCAGCGTAAACCGACGATGGTGGCCACGTTCAGCAGCACCAGATCCAGAACGCTGAGTGAAGGTCGCAGTTCCCGTTCTGCCACCGAGGTCGAAGTCTCTGGATTGTAGGCTGTGCTCACACGGTATTCCCAGAGCCGCCGGCGCGCGCATCCTCGATGAGCATGCGCGCACCCCGCTCCGCGATCATCGCCGTGGGTGTGTTGGTGTTGCCCGAAGTGATCGTGGGCATGATGGAGGCGTCGATCACGCGCAGGCGTTCGATACCGTGAACCCGCAGCCGCGCATCGACGACGGCGTCTGAGTCGCCGGCGACGCCCATCTTCGCGGTACCGACCGGGTGAAAAATCGTCGTGCCGATATCGCCGGCGGCGACCGCCAGCGCCTCCGTGTCGTCGCCTACCTTGGGGCCGGGCAGCAGCTCCTCGGGGCAGAAGGGCTGCATCGCTGATTGCGCCATGATGCGTCGCGCTGCACGGATGGCATCGGCGGCAACCGAGCGGTCTTCGGGCGTCGATAGATAGTTTGGCGAGATGCTGGGCGGCGCCGACGGATCGCCCGACTTCAAGCGCACGGTTCCGCGCGATGCCGGCTGCAAATTGCACACACTCAAGGTGATCGCCGGATAGGCGTGCAAAGGGTCGCCGAATTTATCGAGCGACAGCGGCTGCACGTGGAATTCGAGATTTGCCCGGGGCTGCGTAGGGTCGGAGCGCATGAAGATGCCGAGTTGCGACGGGGCCATGGTCAAGGGCCCGCGCCGGCGCAGCACATAGTCCACGCCCATCCACGCGCGGCCGAGCAGGGACTGGTAGGTTTCGTTCAGGGTCTTGGCGTTGCTCACCTTGAAGATCGTGCGCTGTTGCAGGTGATCTTGCAGATTGGCGCCGACGCCGCGCCGCTCGAGCACGGTGCTGATCCCCAAAGGCGCGAGCCATTCATGCCGGCCTATGCCGGAGAGATTCAAGATTTGCGGCGAGCCGATGGCGCCCGCGGCAAGAATCACCTCGGCGGCGGCACGTGCCTCCATGACTTCGCCGCTGCGTTCGCCGCGCTCACCCACCTGCCGGAACAGCACCCCACAAGCGCGGCCTTTCTCGATGATCAGGCGTTCGACCTTCACATGGGTCTCGAGCCGCAGGTTCGGGCGCGCGAGCACAGGCTTCAAAAAACCGGTGGCCGCAGACCAGCGACGTCCGCGTTTCTGATTGACGTGAAAGTAAGAGACGCCCTCGTTGTCGCCGCAATTGAAGTCATGGACCCTGGGTACACCGATCTGCACCGCGGCATCGCCGACGGCGTCGAGTATGCGCCAGGACACCCGCGGTGCCTCGATTCTGAATCCGCCGCCGCTGCCGTGATGTTCGCCGTCGCCCAGAAAATGATCCTCGATCCGCTTGAATGCCGGCAACACGTCGCTCCATCCCCAGCCGCGCAGCCCGAGCGCCCGCCAGCCGTCGTAGTCCGCCGCCTGACCCCGCATGCAGATCATGGCGTTGATGGACGACGAGCCGCCGATCACCTTGCCGCGGGGATAGAGCAGCGAGCGTCCGTTCAGTCCCGGCTCGATTTCCGTGCGGAACATCCAATCGGAGCGTGGATTGGCGATGGTGAAAAGATAGCCGACCGGCACGTGGTACCAGATCCAGTTATCGCGCCCGCCCGCCTCGAGCAGCAACACGCGGCACGCCGGATCCTGCGACAGCCGGTTCGCCAAAACGCAGCCGGCGGTGCCGGCGCCGACGATGATGTAGTCGTAGTTACCGGAAAGCTGCTGCATCAGTTCGTCGATCGCCACCCCGGCATGCCGGCTTGCCAACGGACGAAGGCGATGACATCGGCGGCGAGGGCGTCGGTCTGGGTCTTGGTCGAGCCAATGCCGTGACCTGCCTCCTCATCGATTCGCAGCAGCACGGGTTTCGCGGTGCCGGAGGCCTGCAGCGCGGCTGCCACTTCGGCCGGCGCCCAGGAGGCCACGCGCGGGTCGTTGAGCCCGGTGGTGACCATGACCGCCGGATACTGCACACCCTTCTTGATGTGCCGGATCGTGTCCATGTCATAGAGATTCTCGAAACCCGCCCTCGTGGTCACCGTGCCGAATTCCGGAATGTTGGGCGGCCCGTTGGGACTGAATTCGGCGCGCAGCGTATTCGCGGACGGAACCAGATCCAATACCCCGGCGAACAGATCGGGACGTTCGGTCAGCGATCGGCCCATGGTGATGCCGCCGGCGGAACCGCCCAGGATGAAGAGCTTGGACTTCTCGGTCACGCCGCGGGCGATCAAGTACTCGCTGCAGGCGATGAGATCGCGCCAGGTGTTGTGCTTGTTGGCATCCTTGCCGCCGAGTCGCCACTGCTCGCCCAACTCGCCCCCGCCGCGAACATGACAAATGCCGTACGTGATGCCATTGCGCATCGCGACGGCGCGTCGGATGCTGAAATCGGCGAGTTCGGAAATACCGTAGGAGCCATAGGCTTCGATGATGGTGATCTGCGTCCCGGCGGTGCCTTTCGGCTGCACCAGTGACAGCGGTATCTTGACGCCGTCGGCGGCCGGGGCGGACAGGTCACTGACCACGTAATCGGAGGACTTCAGATCGCCGTGCGTGCCAATTTTCAAGTCAGCGAAAGATTTGGTCGACGGCGTATAGGCATACACCGATTGCGGCACCACCCAACTCGACAGCGTCAGGACGACGCCGGGTGTGCGCGGATCGGTGAATGCTTCGTTGATGTGACCGGAAAACGGCAACGCCACTTCCTCAATGGCCCGGCTTTCCGTCGGCACCCGCAGCAGTTGCGAGTAGGCACCATGGCGCGTCACAACATACAGACCGTCCGCCGCGGCGTGTATGGCCTCGATGACGCGATCCGCCTGCGCCGGCACGAGCGTGACCGCGGCGCTCAAGGGTTGGCCGGCTTTGAGCGCCAGAACCTTGAAAGTGGGCGCATCCTTGTGCGACAGCAGGAATATGTCACTGCCGCGCACTTCGGCGCTGGTGACGCCGTCATCGCGGGTCACGAGCGGCGTCCACTGGGCTTGTGGATCGGCTGCGGTCGCGGCCGGCGTCAGCCAAATGGCGAGTTCGTTTTGTACGCCATTGATGGCGACCGCGGCCGCGATCGGTGAACCGGGGTTGATTTGCACCAGCGGAAACTCTTCCGGCTTGATGGCGGGGCCATGCCCGAGGCTCGCTCCCAGGAGTGCCACCGGTTCGGACTTCAGGTCCCAGACGTCGGCGGTGGCGTTCTTGTAAGTGTCCGTCGGCGGCGCATCGGCGCCAAGTTTTTGCAGTCGAATGAAATACAAGAGCTTGGAGTCATCGCTCCAGGAGGTGGCGCCGAAGCGCGCGCGATCGATGGGTCCGGCGATTTTCGCGCCGCTGGCTGCATCGTACACGGTGAGCGAGGCGTCCTCGGAACCCCCTGCAGAGACGCCCGCCGCCACCTTGCTGCCATCGGGTGATGGCAGAAAATAATTGATGGCGAAGGGCTTGCCGCCATTGGCCGCGCGCAACGCCGCCACGTCGATGATCTTGCGCGTGCCCTGGGCATCGGAGACGATGAGATCGAAATTGTCCGAGCCCGGCGTCCTTTCCTCGTAGAACGTCCGCGATCCATAGCGGGAAAACCGTTGCACCAAGCCAAAACTGCCCGTGAACGCAGCGACGTCGGATTTCAGCTTGGCGAGCGGACCGATGCCATCGAGTACCGCGCGCGTATAGGCACCTTGGGCCTTCATCCAAGCGATCGTGTCCGGTCCGAGCGACTCCATGTAGCGGTAGTTGTCGATGACCTTGTGGCCCCACAAGGTTTCCACCACGGGTTCGACGGGCGCCGGCGGCGGCTTTACGGTCGAGGCTGAAAAGACGGCCGTGCCGATGAGACACATGGCCGCCGAACAGACAAAGGGGACCTTGAGCATCGAAGACACCTTGCGTGTGGCAAACGGTGCCGGATTGTAAGGCCGGGCGCGGCAGTTTAGGTAGACTTGAGGCATATGGCCCAAACGCGCGACGAGCTGATTGCCGACATCCGCCGATCATTGACCACCCGCGAGATCGAGCACGTCAAGATCGGGGTTTTCGATACCGACGGCATCATGCGCGGCAAATATCTGAGCCGGGACAAGTTTCTGTCGGCGTTCGACAAGGACCTGGGATTTTGCGACGTGATCCTCGGCTGGGACTCGAACGACCAGCTGTATGACAACACCAAGTTTACCGGCTGGCACACGGCTTATCCCGACGCCACGGTGCGGATACTTCCGGAAACCCATCGCGACATTCCGTTCGAGCCGCAGACCGCGCTGTTCCTGGGCGAGTTCGCGGGCCGTGCCGAGGCGGTGTGTCCGCGTGGCACGCTGCGGCGCGTGCTCGAGCGCGCCGCGAACTCAGGCTATGCGGTGAGTGCCGCGGCGGAATTCGAATTCTTCGTCTTCGAGGAAACGCCGGCCTCCATCCGGGAAAAAGGTTACCGGCAGCTGAAGACCATGACACCGGGCAACTTCGGCTACTCGGTGCTGCGCAGCTCCGTGCATGCCGATCTCTATCATGAATTGCTGGATCTGGGTCAGGCGATGCGATTTCCGATCGAAGGGCTGCATACCGAAACCGGACCCGGGGTTCTCGAAGCCGCACTCACGTACTGCGATGCGCTGGAGGCGGCCGATCGGGCCGCTTTGTTCAAGACCTTCGCCAAGATCGTGGCGCAGCGTCTCGGCGTCATGGCGACCTTCATGGCCAAGTGGTCGAACAGCGTGCCCGGGCAGAGCGGCCATCTGCACATCTCCCTGCGCAGAACCGGCGGCGGCAGCGTGTTCCATGACACGTCGAAGCCCGATGACATGTCGGACGAGATGCGATGGTTCATCGGCGGGCAGCAGGCGTTGATGCCGGAGTTTCTGGCAATGGTTGCCGGCACCGTGAACAGTTATTCGCGATTGGTGCCCGGATACTGGGCGCCCACATCGGCGACGTGGGGCGTGGAGAATCGCACCACTGCGCTGCGCGTGATCAAGGGCGGGTCATCCAGCCAGCGGGTCGAGTATCGCATCGCGGCCGCCGACATCAATCCCTACATCGCGTTGTCGGCGGCCATCGGCTCGGGGCTCTGGGGCATCGAGCATCGAATGGAACCGGACGCGCCGATCGTGGGCAACTCCTACGACCGCGAGCATCCGCTCGAGCGGCGACTGCCGGCCACCTTGTACGAAGCCGCGGAGCGGCTGGCCGCCTCCAAGCCGGCGCGCGAGTTGTTCGGCGATGAATTCGTCGAGCACTACGCGGCCACGCGCCAATGGGAGGAGCGGGAGTTTCGCAAGGCCATCACCGATTGGGAACTCGCCCGCTATTTCGAAATCATCTGAGAACCGAATGACCGATACATTGAAGACCATCAGCCCCGTCGACGGGCGTGTATACGTTGAACGACCGCTGGAAACGGCGGCGGGGATCGATCGCGCACTCGATGCCGCGCGCACGGCGCAGGGTGCTTGGGCGGCGCTGCCTCTCGAGTCACGCTGTGCCCTGCTGTCGCGGGCCGTCGACGCATTCGTCGCGAAATCGCAGGATATCGCCCTGGAGATCACCTGGCAGATGGGCCGGCCGCTGCGCGATGCACCGGGCGAGGTGCGCGGTTTCGAGGAGCGCGCCCGCTACATGCTGGCTGCCGCGCCCGAGGCACTGGCTGCGGTGCTGCCGGGCGAGAAGAGCGGTTTTCAACGTCAGATCAAGCGCGTGCCCTTGGGGGTGGTGGTGGTCGTGGCGCCGTGGAATTATCCGTATCTCACGGCCGTGAACGCCGTTCTGCCGGCGCTGATCGCCGGCAACGCCGTGGTACTCAAGCATTCGCATCAAACCCCGCTGTGCGCCGAGCGTTTTCTCGAGGCATTCGCCGCCGCCGGCGTGCCCGCCGGCGTGTTCCAGTATTTGCACCTCTCGCATGCCGACACCTCACGCTTGATGGGCGACAGCCGTGTCGCCAGCGTGTGCTTCACCGGCTCGGTGTCGGGCGGGCGCGCCGTGGTCGCCGCCACGGCCTCAGGCTTCGCGACCTCGGGGCTCGAACTTGGCGGCAAGGATCCGGCATACGTGCGCGCGGATGCCAATCTTGCCCAGGCCATCGAGACGCTCACCGACGGCGCCTTCTACAACGCCGGCCAATCCTGCTGCGGCATCAAGCGCATTTACGTGGCCGCATCGCGTCACGATGAATTCGTGGCAGGCGTGGTCGAACTCACCCGCAAATACCGCCTGGGCTCGCCGCTCGATCCGGCGACGACGATCGGGCCGGTGGTGCGCACCGCGGCGGCGGACGCGGTCCGCGCCCAGGTCGCGGCGGCGCTCAAGGGCGGCGCGCGCCAGTTGATCGAGGAGTCATGGTTCGCGGCGAGTGCGGCGGGCACGCCCTATCTCGCGCCCCAGGTGCTGGTGGATGTCGATCATTCGATGAGCATCATGCGCGAGGAGACCTTCGGGCCTGCGGTGGGCATCATGAAGGTGGCGTCGGACGAGGAGGCCGTGCGGCTCATGAACGACAGCGAGTTCGGTTTGACGGCGGCGATCTTCTCGACGGATGCGCCGCGGGCGGAAATTCTCGGCGATGCGCTCGAGACCGGCACGGTGTTCTTGAACCGCTGCGATTATCTCGATCCCGCGCTGGCGTGGACGGGGGTCAAGAATTCGGGACGCGGCTGCACCTTGTCGCGCATCGGCTTCGAGCAGCTGACGCGGCCGAAGTCTTATCATTTCAGGATGCCCACATGAGCGTGACGTTGCGCGGAAATTGGAATTACCCGACCACGATCTGGGCGGGCCCCGGGCGTATCGCCGAGCTGGGTGCGGCCTGCGCCCTGGCCGGCATCACCCGGCCGTTGATCGTCACCGACGAAGGGCTGGTGAATGCGCCGATGATCAAGAGCGCGCTTGCCGCGGTGAAAGACTCTGCGCTGTTCGGTGCAGTGCGGGGCAACCCTGCCGCAAGTCACGTCGAGGCCGGACTGCGCGCGTATCGTGCCGGCTCGCATGACGGCGTGGTGGCCTTCGGCGGCGGTTCTGCGCTCGATGCCGGCAAAGCCGTGGCGTTCATGTCCGGACAGACGCGGCCGCTGTGGGATTTCGAGGATGTCGGCGACTGGTGGACGCGCGCGGATCCCGCCGGCATCGCGCCGGTGGTGGCGGTTCCCACCACTGCGGGTACCGGTTCGGAAGTCGGCCGCGCCAGCGTGATACTCAATGAGGAAACCCACCAGAAGAAAATCATCTTCCACCCGAAGATGATGCCGCGCGTGGTGATCGCCGATGCCGAATTGACGGTGGGATTGCCGCGCGGCGTGACGGCGGCCACCGGCATCGATGCGTTCGTGCATTGCTTCGAAGCGTACTGCGCGCCGGGATTCCATCCGCTGGCGGACGGCGTGGCGCTCGAGGGCATGCGGCTCATCCATCGCTACCTGCCGCGCGCCTGCGCCGACGGCAAGGATCTCGAAGCCCGCCAACAGATGCTGGCGGCGGCCTCGATGGGCGCCACGGCATTTCAGAAGGGCTTGGGCGGTGTGCATGCCATCGCGCACCCGGTGGGGTCGTGGTTCAACACGCATCACGGGCTCACCAACGCCGTGATTCTTCCCTATGTCATGACGTTCAACCGCGCGGCCATCGCCGACAAGGCCGATGTCATCGCGCGGGTAATGAACCTGCCGGACCGAGGGTTCGATGGATTCCTGAACTGGGTCATGAAACTGCGCAGCGACCTCGGCATTCCGCACTCGCTGGCGGAAATCGGCGTCAACACGGGCAACGCGGTGACCATCGGCCGTGAGGCGGCCATCGATCCGTCAGCCGGCGGTAATCCGGTCCCGGTGACGGCGGCTCACCTCGAACATATCTTTCGCGCCGCGGTCGACGGTAAGCTCGACGCCATCGTCGGCGCGCAATAAACGGGCAGCAGCAGCTGATGGGCGCGCGCATCCTCGTCATCGACGGCAACGTGGCCGAGATCCGCGCGCGCCTGAGCGCGGCGCTGGGTTACGACTCGGGCCAAGGCTATGCACGTGTCCTGCGCCGTCTCGACGACTCGCTCGTCGTCGACATCGTGACCACGGCGGACGGCGCGGCGTTGCCGCCGGGGGCCGGCATCGCGAGCTACGACGGCGTGACGATGACCGGATCGGCACTGAACATCTACAACGGCGGGGATCCCGTCGTGCGACAGATCGAACTGGCGAAAGCCGTGTTCGCGGCCGGCGTGCCCTTCTTCGGCAGCTGTTGGGGACTGCAGGTGGCGGTCACGGCGGCGGGAGGTGAGGTGCGCGCCAACCCGCGCGGCCGCGAGTTCGGTTTCGCCCGCCGCGTGGTGTTGAGCGATGCCGGCCGCGAGCATCCGTTGTTCGCGGGCAAGCCGGTGGTTTTCGAAGCGCCGACCGTGCATCGCGACGAGATCGCCGCGCTGCCTGCGGGCGCCACGCTGCTCGCGACCAACGATTACGGAGTTCAGGCGGCTGCGTTCACTCACGGCCGCGGCACGTTCTGGGGTGTGCAATATCATCCGGAGTACGACTATCTGGACATTGCCGCGGTGGCGGAGCGGTATGGCGAGACGTTGGTGACTGAAGGCATGTTTCGCGACTCCGCGGCACTAAATGAGTTCGCGTCGGAGCTGCGCGCCCTGAAGGCCCAGCCAGCCGACTCGACCCTGCTATGGAAGCACGGTCTGGGGCCTGCCGTCCGTGATGAAACACTGCGGCTGCTCGAGATCCGCAATTGGCTGCAGAGCCAAGTATTGCCGGGGATCGCACGGCGGCGGTGAGGAACTGAGGGCGAGTATGGGTTTTCGCGCTTGAGCATTGGCGCAGTTTCCCGGCCGCAGCCCGTCATCGAAGGTCGCATTGCTCAAGTATGGTCCTCATCCCGGCTCAAGATCCACAACGCTCCCGGCAGCGCCGTGAAGTCCGCCAGCAGCGCGAGCACGAATGCCGATGCGGAGACGGTGCCGAACTGGCGCATGGGCGGTAGATCGCTGAGTGCCAGTGCCAGGAAGCCGCTGGTATTGATCAATGTCGCGAACAAGATGGGCCGGCCCGCCGTCAGCATGGCGTGACGCAGCGCGCCGCTCGTGGTCCCGGTCGAACGGCCTTCTTGAAGGTGATAAAAAAAGTGCACTTGATCGTTCTCGGTCGCGCCCAGGATGGTCGAGCCGATCAGAATGGTGGCGATGTTGAGCGGAATGCCGGCCACCCGCATGACGATGAACA
>Ga0116229_10008127_pt1 | contig 16398 bp, 12 predicted proteins | sample S1TSphgellanicum_3_FD_87313 | JGI IMG/M metagenome (GOLD analysis project Ga0116229, IMG submission 87313) | Host-associated microbial communities from peat moss isolated from Minnesota, USA - S1T2_Fc - Sphagnum magellanicum MG | ecosystem: Host-associated > Plants > Peat moss > Unclassified...
CAAATTGCATGTGGCAATTGACATAATGCTACAAGTTGCAAATGCCATGAGATACCTTCATAATAGGAAAATTGTTCATAGGGATCTCAAAACCTCAAACATTCTTGTACAACCCATTATGGATTGTTCTGAAGGTTATTTACATGTGAAGTTAGCAGACTTTGGGATAGCCAAAACTTACAACATGACTGAAACCTCCTCAACACAAACTCCCTGCCAAGGCACACCTGCATATGCTGCACCTGAAGTTAACTTTGGCCAACCAGTGGTGCATGGAGAAAAAAGTCCAAAATTCCCTCCAAAAGCTGATGTTTGGAGTTTTGCTATGGTATGTTCAGAGATTCTTACTGGGGAACGACCATTTGCAAGTGAACGAAGGGTTACACTTCCTGCCAAAATCATACACCACGACCATCGACCACCATTACCAAATGATTGTCCAAGCTACCTTCGTTTTTGCATCACTAGTTGTTGGGAATTATCTCCAGAGAAACGACCAAACTTTTCCACTATTTGTAGGAACCTCATGCTGGCAAAAACAATGAGTTTGGGAATCATTCCCCTTGATATTTGTAATCATCTGTTTTTGGAATCGAACAAAATAGAAAAGAGGTAAATTCAGTTCCATTAATATACCCCACAATTTTACCATATCACATAAATCTCATAGATTCTTTTAAGTATCCATTTATAAAAAAGAAAAATTATAATTTTCATATTTGTCCTTATCAATTTTTTATTTTAATTTTCATTGTCTAATTAACATTGTGGTTTTGTGCAATGTAGCTTAAGTACATTAAGGCTTGAAAGGTTGTTGGAGTTGGTTGCTTATAGATTGGGAATTTCAGAATCTTAAATTCATTCGTATGTCAAACAGTGCACCATATTTCAACTTAATGATTACACAATGTTTCCAAATGAAAAGCTAATAACCTGGTGACCATATGTTGTGAATGGGTGCAGGTTGGATGTTGGTGCTAGTTTGCCAGTTGAGAGTACTATTTTTTTTCCAAAACCATTTCAATCACCAAGTATGTTTTGTTGGATGAACACGTTTGTTTTTAATTTAGTTACAAATTTTTAAGTGGTTTCAACTTGTGTGTTATAAGCTCATATATTGTAAATTACCATAATTATGAGATTTTCTTTCCCTACCAACTCTTCATATGGGGAACATGTCAAGGGTTAAAACATGTCACAATCTTGCAATCCAAACCATAGAAAATCTATTGGAACATTGTTTTAAACATATGATAAAATCGGTTGTTGCAAACAAATTCTTTGCCATTTAAAAAATATATTTTGTATGTGCATGTTATTGACTTATCTTCTATCTTCTCATTTTGTAGGTGGTCATGTAATGGAAGTTCATGAACACAATGGCCAGGTCTGTTATCCTAAATCCACAATTTCATTCATTATTTCTATGTAAATTTAGTATCTTATGGGGTTCAAATGAAATCATAGGTGTAAATGGTTGATTTGACATGCTACGATCAATTAAGTTTGTACATGTTACAATTCGAAGAAAGATTTTCCATAGATTTTGCACTTTTCATAGGTTGTATTACTAATGGATTTAAATAGAAGGTGCCTATTAATATCATTGTTGAAATTTGTGTTGTGGGGGTTTCAGTCCTAAATCCTCCCTACTTTGTTCATTATGTTGATACCAAATCAACATAATAAAAAGCTTCGATTTTCTCATGGTTGCCATATTTTTTGACCAACAATTGACTAATTCATGAACCTATGTTATATAGGGGTATTATCTTATTGGGACATATTTCACTTATTACACAAATGTGTCAAAAACCGAGGAGATCCTTGGCCAGCCAATCAAGACAGGGATTTATAACAAAGGATTAAAAACGCTTGAGGTCAATGCCATCAAATTTCTTTTTCAACCACACGAGATAACTATCATGGAAGGTAGTTGTTGGCTTGACCATACCGGTAGTGGTTGGCTTGACCATACCAACGACGTTGCATATGGTTGTATGACTGGTCTTTTTGTGGACTCCCAACATCTAGAAGCATTGAAGGAAAAGGAAATTGAAGTTGTGCAAGGTGGATTTATTGGAGAAACTGATGTTGCTAATATTAAACCAGAGATCAAAAAGTTTTCTTGGGGCACAATGAATTCAATCATCCCCACAAGTGGTGAGTTGGCTGCTTCATTCTTTAGTCAAGGTGAAGATGTTATTCATCATGTGTATTTTTACTTGGAATATGGCTCCAACAAACCTGCATTGATATCACATTTGTGGCATGGTAATGACTTGGTATTTGGCAACAAGGAAAACATTGCACTTACTTCTTGCAATGTGCTTGGGAACCAAATCCTTGAGTCCTTTCACGATAGCAAATACATTACTTTTACTCTATCAATTTCCTGATTTTAGAGCATGTGTGCAACTAAGAGATTCTAGATGTACAAATTTTACTTTGTGGTTCACTTCACCATTATCCAACCAATTTTCATTGGAAGCAACACATTGGACATCATGATTTCTTCTCATATGAGTGCATTTTCTAAGGAATTTCAAAACTCTACAATACTATGGTTGAAGCCTTCCCATTTGGAGGCTTATTTGTACACTTAGCATTTAAAAACTTGTCTTACTTGGGTCATTTGGAAATTACATTCCCAAGAAAGGCCTATCCTTTTACCTCAATTTTTGGTACCAATTTTTGGGGAGCTAGGAACATAAGGATAAGTATGATGATTGCCAAATAAAATAAAGGTCATTAGGTATCAAAATTTTGGGCTTTTGGTGCCAATTAAAACCACCTTACAGTGCCAATTCAAAACCACCAATGTTTAAACATATGATGCAAGAGGTATTGAATATTGAACAATTTTGTGAAAGAAAATTCAAGAAAATCAAAACTATGTTTTTAAGGAAATTGGGGCAAACTCTTGGTACTACAAGAAAGCCTTTGATTAGTGAGATTTTTTGGGTTTGGTTTCATAATTTGTATACCTAAGGCAAGGGATATATTTAATTTTGAATTTTTTTTTATCATTGAAAATTAATTTAAAGTTCAATATAATTCATTCACAATTGACCTTTATTTTCTTCTTGTTCACATTTGGAACAATTACTTGTCCTTATTTACACTTGCGCCAATAGCACATGTCACATTAGTTTTTATGGTAGTAGAGTTCTTAAGCTTTTAAAACTATTATAAGATTGAATGTCATTGCTTCTTTTGAAAATCTAACTTCCATAATAATGTGATTTACAAAAGATTAAAATATTTATTTTAAATTGTTAAACCAAACATTTAACTCTATTTTAACACCTCCACATGGTACCATATTAAGTATTAAATTACTTTTGGACTAATTATTATACCAAAAAATAAACAAACAAAATGTTTGAATGTTGCACCACCAAAATTTTGGCATTAAATTAATCCACCAATATATGATGATATCTTGCAATTCATTTTTGACCTTTCTATGGTTGTTGAAAACAATTAAATTCATTATAAATCTTATTTCTGGAACTCTTGTTTGCTCTAAATGGTAATTGTGTAAATATTATTGTAGGATCTTTCATGTTGATTTTCATTTCTAAATTGCTTTAAATCTCTGAAAGTCCCCACTCCTAAGATCTTTAACATGGTCAAGAATTCAATTCTATCAATTTTTCTCTTAAATGGTATTCTAATCCTCCGTGGTGAAAGATATAACATGTCAAAATGTCATTTAAGTAGACTAAACTTGTGGGGGAGCCATTAGCAATCAATTGGGGTGGGGGAGCAACATTCCAACTAGTATACCACTATAACCATGCATGGGTTACATTTTGATCCCTTAATCCATAAGCAGGACTTGTTAAAGTCATAGGCTTGTAACAAACAATTTTTCTTAAGACTTTCACTTGACGAAATTTTGGCACATTCTTTTGGAAAAAAATTACAAATTCATGAATTCACTAGTATTTTATATACCCCACATTTTACGATCTCATATATAATTTTATTTTATTTTTCCTTTTTTTTGATGTGGCACATGTGTTGATCATATCACAATACATTTAGTTTAAATGGTAAATGATCCAACCAAAGATTTAGCTTTAATGGAAAAAAGATTTGACAAAACCATGAAAATGGTACAAAAGTGGTAGAAAAATTACCTTAAACAATAAAAATTTGTCAAAATTTCTATTGTGACTAGATGCAACATGGCATGTTAAACCTCATTTGGTGAATTGGAGCTTAAAACTCCTATTGTGATTATCACACCTCCCCAGAAGAAGGCAAAAATTTTGCCCCAATTTTCGCAAAAAAAAAACATTGCTCATATATGTCTCTAATAATCAAAGTTGTATATAAATGTCGTGAATAAATCTTGGGCTATGGATACCCATGCACGAGAATAATGCAATAATTTTATTTTCATCCTTTCAAGTCATTGTCTTCCATAATAATTGTTTAATTAACATTTAGCTTTTATACTAGGTATGTAGTTTAAGTGCATCAAGGCTTGAAAAACCATTGAAGATGGTTTTAGAACAGGCTTCGTAAAAGGTGGCATCTGCTACCTTGTGCCACATTTAGCTTAAAAGTGGCACACTAGGTAAATTAAAGGTGGCATCCATGTGTAATGTGTATTGAAAAGGCAAATACAACTCAAATTTTGGTTAAGCGATCATGTTGCTTGGTCGCAAATATGCCCTCGAGCGCAAGGTTGGTCAACGACTTCCGATTCGAGTTCTTCTCCCATTTTAGAATGGAAAAATCCAACTCGACTGAAATGATATTCGCAAATGACATCACCAAGCAGGATGAGAAGCAACAAAGAGCTTGGTACCTTCCCCTCATCGAGTCCCAAGTGTAATTGAACATTGTCATGTGATCTTGTGCATCGATGTTCTGCTTCAGTTCAATCTCGACTCCGTAGTCCTTAACCAACTTCATGTGATCTTGTTCCACATCCTCAATCTCATTAGGTGACCAAAACCTTGACAAATGGGCGTAACATGGATCCAAGATGTTACGAATGAAATCCATTGGACGCAGATGAACAAGTTGGGTAGGCATTACCACCGGCGCCTTCATCATGGCGGCCTCATTGTTGGAGTCCCGCTCAGCTTGGACCTGACACAAATCATTGACCAAGGTGATAGAGAAAATTGCAATGTTGTGAATCGCCACATCTTGATCTTCAGCGGATAGAACACTGAACGCGTCACGAGCCCAACTACCCTGATCCTCAATATGTCCTTTGATGGAGGTGATCATCATCCACCATTCATTGACCTTGATGTACGTGTTTTCATCCAACTTGTTGTAGGATGTGTCCATGTTGTCATGGCAAATGGAGATGTCGATATAGATATTACTAATGAACACCTCAATTTCTGCCGTCTTCTGGAACATCATGAGGTCTTGGCATTGTAACTTAGCAAATGTGACCTACATCGTTTCGAACAATTGGGCGACCACAGCGCACATGATCCACCACGCTGGCGACGAAGCTTAGATGGTTGCTTTTCCTCGATGTACTGTAATAGTCGGCGACTGTGATGGAAAAACCATTTGGACATCTTCCCAAACACCACCCACCGCGTTGTGTCCTTGGGGCATTTCGTGCCATCGATCTCCATGATTAGGTTCAGTTGGGCGCGCAGGTGGACCAAAAAAACATGTGCAATCTTGTAGAACAAGCCATCCATCATTGCCTTCATGACCTTCTTAATGACAATATCCATTTGATGAAGAGCACACCACACACGCAGGATATTATTGGTCGCCTCTTTCTCAAGCAGTGTCACGAGGCCACCATGGAGACCAGTCATGGTGTTCTCGCCGTTGTTGCTCACCGAGATCAATTTGTCACACCGCATCGGGAATAAAACATCCAGTATCTTCACAATTAGCACCAAGATGTTGACTACAGTATCACGCCCATAGAACGGGACAATCACAAGATGCAAGTTGTGGATGACACCATTGACACCAACTCGGATGCGAATGTTGAAGTAGGAGGACTCGTAGTGGGTGGAATTGTCACTCGCAATGGAGAATGCGAAGACATGTGGTTGGGACAAGATCTTGGAAATCATATGCAGATCGGTAACAACCAGGATGCGAACAAACTAGGAGACCATGTGATTGTTCAATCCCATCAATTTGGGATTCTTTGTTCGGATGCGATGTTGTTCAATAACGGTAGCCGTCTACCGAAAGGAGAAACTAGAGGATGTGTGATCAATCACCAACCAGAAGCGCAAAGGATTTTTGATGGTCACAAAATATGTCGCACTACCTTCATCAAGTTGGAAGAGCGTCATTATGTTCGCCTTCGAGATGGGCCGATCGTCCCCATTTGCAGCATCATCGTCAGGGTGGAAGTAGAGGTCCCCAATCAGCTCATCGACTATCTTGGATGCGATTGTCATCTCTAGGACATCATTGGCCATGCAAAAGAATTGATTGATAGTGGCCTTCTTCTATCAGTTGAAGAACATCTATTTCTTAGCTTTGGATAAGCCTTGATATTCGAACCATCCCTCCGCATGCTACTTCTCAAGATGCTTGTGATAGAGTTCGGGGCGGTAAGGTGGCGTAAGGAGGCATATAGATCTTGTTTGCATACGCTTGCGACCGACATCATCACCACTTCAACCACCGTAAATGCAGAAATTGCATTGAACACACGACACCGCCTTCTTCACATTGCGCCCCATGATTGTAAGTCCATATTCCAAGCAATGGGAAAGCTAGAATGACGTCATACACTTCACTAACATCTTCAGACACAACAAATACACACACTAGCTACCACAAACACACGGACACACTGTAAATGTCTCTACAAAAAAACTTAAAAGTGGCACCCAAGCAACCTTAAAAATGGCAAAAGGTGGCACTGTGACAGGTTGTTGCCACTTTTTAGGATGTATTTAATACACACACTAGCTACCATAAACACACGGACACATCGCAAATGTCTCTACAAAAAAAACTTAAAAGTGGCACCTAAGCAACCTTAGAAGTGGCACAAGGTGGCACTGTGATAAGTTGTTGCCACTTTTTAAGAGGCTTGTTTTAGAACCTTACAAGATGGTCGTGTTAAGAGTTACATAATCTTGTTCCTTCATCTTTGAAATTATTCCATAGGTATTAATGTATATTCAAAATTACATAGGAAAGCAATTCTTGTGACTATCTCATACATATACAACATATTTGGATTTAATTGTCCCACAATAAAATTATCTTTAAAATAATCTTTATTTTTGGCTTGACTTTGATCCTTTCTATAGTCACTCATCCCCCTTTTTGACTTATCCATAAAGTTTATTAAAGTAAAGATCATTCCATCAAAGTGACAACCCTCATAAAGTTTTTTGAAATTAGATTATGGTGTACTTAGGTTATGGCGACATAGATTAGGATATTATGTAAATAGGGGGCTTACTAGTTAAGGGCACCTACTTCCCAACCTATGAACCACCTACTTATTTACCAACTTGTCTATGTAAAACATGGACGATGAAAAATGTACATGGGGAATTGCATAAGGCCTATCTCTAGAGGTCTACTTAAGGGCTATCAAGGGGCTCACCTAAATTAGGGGATTATTTAAGGTTACTACCATGGCATTTGCATGTTAAGAATACAAAATTGTTTATATAACCAAAGGGGTTATTTGAAGACTACCTAAAAACCACTTAAGGGCCTACCTAGGTTATGGGCTATCCAAGATATGGGCTATCAAGAGTCTACATAGAAATTACATAGGGGCTACCTAGGGACCTACTTAAGTTAGGTGATACTTAAGGGCTATTTAAGGGCCTACTTAAAGAGTTCATAAAGTCTACATAAGGGCTATGAACCAACCTTTGGTACCCCTAACGTACGTGCAATGTAGTTCCTTAATCAACCTTTAGGTATCCCTTAACCAAAGAAATCCCTAGCTAGTCCCACAAGTAGTCTCTATGTAGCCTTCTAAGTAGCCCTTAGGCATCTCATAATTTATGGGCCCTTAGATGTCTCCTTAGGTAGTCCCTAAGTAATCCTTTACATAAGCTTCATGTAGTTGTATGCATTAGCTTTTGATAACCCCTAAATCAACCCTTAAGTAGCTTTTATGTAGCCCCTTAAGTAGCCCTTAGATATCCCATAACCTAAATAAATCTTTAGGTGTCTCCTTGGATTCCTTAGGTAGGTCCTAGGCAGGCCTTTAAGTAGTACCTAAATATCCCATAACCTAAGGTAGATTTTTAAACGTGTCCTTAAATAATTCTTAAGTATCCCCTAACTTTCAAAATCCATAACTAACCCTTTAATCCTTTAAGTCTCATTTTATGTTTCCATAACATAAATAGGCATTTACTAAGGTAGACATGTAAACATAATCAAAACACAAGAGACAAGAGGAAACTCAAATCACCCTAGGGTGAGGACGAAATTTGATTTTCCTCCTATGTTATTTTCCTTGAGCATAGTTTCATCTTACATTTTGACTATCATCCTTAGTTTTAGGGAAATCCAAGGTTTTATTCTTCAATTTAACTACTTTTGCAGATAACTTTAGCCCTAAAATTGAAGCAATGAAAATGCACAATAAAAAGTAATCCATATTTTAGGCATTAATATTTCCAAATCAAAAGACAATAATTTGATGATTATGTTATGTTAATGCACATTTGTTGGTGTTAGTTCACAAATTGAATGTGCCATTTTTGTCCCCGAGCAACCTCATTCATTATGGTTTACTTGATGAAAACATTTGTGTTTTAATTTAGTTATGTCTTTTTATTGATATTAACTTACATGTGAAAAGCTTGTATATTGCAAATTATGATAATCATCATATTAAAGTTTCCTTTTCCCAACACCTCATCCAATGAACAATTTGGATTAATAACATGGACTCACAATCTTGCATTCTAAACATTATTTTATGTAATGGAACATCTTTTTACACATGTGATAAAATTTCCCATTGCAATGAATTCTTTATGAATGTTTTAAAATGCTTTTGCTTAATTTCTATCTTGCATTTTGTAACTAGTCAAATGAAAGGTTGTGAAGGAAATGGCTTGGAGTATATTTTCAACTCTACAACTTCACTTCATTATTTGTGTGTAATTTTGACTAATAATAATTACATCAATTAAAAAGGATATAAATATATTTTGGAATTGACATTCTACAATTAATTAGGTTGTGCATGTCACAATTCAAAGAATAACATTCCATATATTTCCCACTTTTCATTGGTTGTAGGAAAAAAAAGAATTAAATGCGAGTTATAATTTCTAGAAATTTCAAAAATCCATAAAATGTCCCCACCCCCAAAAAAGACTAGTCCAATAAATGTGTGGATAAGTAATCTTAACTAGTGTTGCTTAGTTTTTATTTCAAGAGGAACTTTTGGATCTTAGTTTTTTTTTTCTTTTATTTTGGATGGAATTTTGAGTTTGATTTTGAAACCAATTTTTTGGATTTCTAAAACCTCCAATTCTGATCATTTTCACAAAAAATCTAAAGCTAATCCAATTTAAAACTAAGTTCAATTCATCTATTACACATGACTAAACATTTATTTGTGGTATTAGTTTGTTCACCTAATGCACATAGTTCAATCATGTGTAACCACTCAAACACAATAACTTGCCTAAAGTGTAGGGTCAAGCTTACTTGTTTTTAAATCATAAAATATTATTTATGTACCTAGAAAACCTGAACCTAATTCAAATAGGGCAAACACCTTCGGTTTAGGTTTTAGTTCAATTTTGAAAAAAAGGTTAATTGCCTAATTAGCTTTCAATGGTAGTTCCAACAAAATTCAAAACCTTTGATTTGGATACCTTAGAACTTGGCTTGCAACCTAGACTTGAACCTATTTAAATTCGATGCATGCCAACATTGGTTTTAACCAATGTTGGTCTAGTATTTTATGTTAAGGTCAATTTTTTCATTAAATCATTTTTGAAATGATGAATTTTTTTTTGTGAAAATATGAAGTTAAGGTGTTGAAAACCATCCGAATTATCACAAGCTACAATTTGAATGATTTTTTTCCTTATATGGCAATATCAAGTAGCCCATGAAGAAATAATAATTTCAAATTCATAAAAGTGAATTAATTTTTGAAAAAAAATCATTTTGTCAATGTGAAAATTGACCCTAAGCTATGGTATTAACTTTTGAACACATTAGTTAGTCCTAGTACTTGACATTTCTTTTTAAGATCATAGTTTGGTCATGGTTAAGTACTTTTTAAAAAAAATTCATACTAATGCAGTCTTAATATTAAGCCTGAGATTGACTTTTGGCCAACATGAACTTTGAAGGAGGTATATCCTTGGTATTGAAAATGGTATTGAAATTAGTACAATACCAATATTACTTTAGGACCATATTAATGTTGTATTAGTATGTCCGTTTTCACATACCAAATTAATATTTCAATGTGTTTAATGGGGTTGTTTCTAATCAAGCTAGTAGGGTTTTAAGTAGTTGAAAATATTCCAAGGTAGGGTTTTCTACCTTGTGTGGGTATCATTGTGTTAGACATACCTTGATCCTAGGCATGATCATAGAAAAATCTAAATTGAAATATTAGACAAATATTGCAAGGGTATGGCAATACCCAACATAATCATACTAGAATATTGAAAAGAGAGAGAAAATAACATAATTGCATCCTAGATAAAATAGTCTTTGCAATACATTAGAGCTTTTTGAACATTGAAAAAATGTTACAAACTTTAATATATGTCATCAAAAATATTTGCACATGACAAATATTGGAGCAAAAATATTGGAACAATGTTTAATAGACTTCAATTGCAATGGGAAAAATTACGATTATTGCCAAGTGGCAACATCACCATAACAATGACATGGTAAACCCTAAATTGCATGTCCATCACTTGCAACGACATTGCCATTGCCACTTCGCCTCCATCCTAAAAAAATTTCGTCATACGAGCTTCAAGGTTTCGAGCTCTGTCACCAATAGTGGTGATGCAGTCCAAGGGAGAATTTGCCAACACTAGTTTTAGATGTAGATTTTTTAGGGTTAGATTAAATATCATTGGATTTTGGGCATGAAATTATTGCAATTGTAAATACTACAAACAATTCCCAAAAGAATGACAATGTACACAATCCCATATTTTGTTTCCTTTTTAAGTAATTTGATGGATTCTGATTACTAAAAGCTTTTTGTTTAAAAGGGGAGATATGACATAAAATTACATGATTGCTTGCTAGTTAGGGAGTTTCAAAACACAAGAACAAAACCTCAAAAAATTGCAACATTTTAAGACCAAACAAGTTTCATTAACTCAAACTTTCCTTCTTCATTTCCAGTTTTGGTGATTGATCTATTTCTTTTAACTTCTAAGTCCTTTAAGAGTCTAAATTATTTCTAAATTTAGAATATCTCTTTCAATTTGTAGAGTCCAAAGTCCCAACTTTAGAGTGTAAGATTTAAGGTTTGTTTTCTATGTTCTAAGTTCTTCATGCAATTCATAAGAATATGTAGAATGTAAACATGAAAGTGTAGGTTCCAAGGTCCTTAGGAGTCAAGAGTTAGGACTCAAGAGTGTGCATTGAAAAAATTTCAGGGTTTAAACTTTAGCATATTTGTGTGTTCACAATTTAGGGTTCAAACTTGTTTAGGGTTTAAACTTTAGAGACCTTGTGTGTTCATTACTTAAGAGTCAGAACTTGCACATTGAGAATTTCAGATTTTTAAATTTTTTGCAAAGTCCAAATTCATGGCCCTCCACAAATCTTGAATGGTTTTAGGTTCAAGCCATTTTTTCCTTTTACTTCACCCGTCAAAATGACATTGGTCCATCATGCATTCCCAATTCTGAACCTTCTACTCCTATTTTAGTGTCCCTTGATAATGACAAAGGTAAAAATGTTCTTGATGAGGTAGTTAGAAAAGGTCAAGACAAGAAGAGGAGGAAAATGTATGACAAAGTTCGAAAATTCCAAGATGCTTGGACAACACAATTACCATGGGTGGAATCGGTTTTCAGTGAACAAGGTCAAGTTCATTAAGTTTGTTGTAGGATTTGTACATTTGTCAATGATAAAGAGAAAGTGTTTGCCCCAAAACTAGATAGTTTGTTGAAACATGAAGGTTGCAACAAAACCAAAGTGTCGATGTTGGGGGTTGATGCGAAAAATACTTTTTTCAACAAAGATTTTATACATGCAAAGAATGAGTGTTGTTACACCAACACTAACTGCCCGTCTATTGTGGACCCTTGCAAGCCAATGTCTTTTATGAATAGCAACGGAAATATGTGTAATTTGTTGTTATTTTTCATTTGTTTTCTCATGGTCATCCCATGAATGATTATGAGAGGTTGAGAGATTTGTTTTAGCTACTAAAGGTGAAATTTGTTTCTAGGAAACATTGGACTAATAATTTTGGCTAGGGGATGGTAGAAGTGATGCATGGTGTTCTATTGGAAGCCATAAAAATAACATTTGTTGTTGCTTCCTTTATTGCAATCAATGCAGATGAAGTCACGACAATTAACAACACCCAATGGTTGTCTATCCATTTATATGTGGTGCAAAATTGGAAGAGGATTCCCATCCTACTTTGTGTGGAAATTGTTAGTACATATGTCACTTCTAACAACATCTATGCTTTGATGTTAAAGTGTTTGGGTGATTTTGGTGGATTAGGGTTGGAGGACCATATGCGAAAGTTGGTCAACATTAGTTGTGAGGCTAGTAGTGTCTTTCAAGACCATAGGACAAGGGTGACACAACAATTCAAGGAGAAAACCACACCTTTTATTACATGGGTACATTGTTTTGCCCATAAGACCAAACTTGTGATCATCATTTTGTCAAATGTGCCATTGGTGCATTGGTTGGAACTTTTTCTTGAAAGCCTTTATGTTTTTTTTGCACACTCCCTGAAGAAATTTGCTGAATTTCAAAAGCTAGTAGATTTGTTGCAGATGAAAGGTAACAAACTCCTTCGCAATGTGAAGATATGTTAGATTAGCATCTTATTTTCGTCAAAACAAGTATACTTGGAATTTCTCCCTCACAATTACATGGCTTATATTTTTTCAAAAAATAGCCAAGGGTACAAAATTAGGCAAACTAATATCCCTAGTTTAGATACATTTCCATATGGGAATTTTACATAGGGAAATTGTTTTCCAATAATTTTTATAACCTTAAAAATTGGAACGATTGAGGATATTATTTATGTATTGCTTGTGACACGCCCCCAAACTCTTCAAGGGACCCAAAGGTGGGTCCCAGAATGAAACAACGGAAGAAGAATAGAGTTGGGACACATTCCTTAATTCGTAGCATTTTAGGGGTGGGAGAGTGTGTTGGAGTTCTGGGATGGGACTAGGACGAACTTACAAGCGAGATTTCAAAATGATATCAACCTAAACAACCAAAAAACAAGGCGGTTAGTGCAAGTTGAATGGAAATGGTGCGACGGACTTAGTAGGGATAATTTCAAACACAAATTTCACATGACTTGCAACCTTTGGGAGGAGGCACCACTCCCCTCCCTATAATATACTCTTTGCTTCTCCACGGGGATTGCATCCAAATGTCACTTTTCCCTGGGATTCACAAGTGGGAGTCCCAAAACTGGGTCTTTTACTGTCCCAAAACTTTGGATGCTCATATCTTTCCAAAATAAAAACTATTTTGAGAATATGAGGACAATATCTTGTAGCCCTTGAAAATATCTTTCCAATGCTATATATCACACTCCAATTAGGCTTCATTCGACCCCTACTTTCAAGGGATCTCGGGAGTCAAATTTCCAATTTGACTCCCACCCCTTCTTTTGATCATAATTCATGAAAATTAGGTCTAAATGAACAATGCAAGGGCACTTTAAGCATCTACACTTCAAAACATTTCTAATGGTATCATGGGGGCTTAATTTGGTGTTTGTTTGCCTTTCCAATCAAGGCTCCAAACATTCACAACTCCCGCACAAGTGCAACTCCCAAAGTGGGAGTGCATTTGGGAATCATTGGGCTTCATCCCTTGCATTCTCCCCCATTTGTGAGAGTTTGTTTCACACCTAAACACACTCCCAGCCTCATGGGCCTTTGCACTTCACACTTTGTTGCAAACCCAATGTTAAGGTTGCGACAACTTGGGGTAGTTTTAAATATTAATTAACAAGGTTGACTTATTACAAAAATCTTTATGTGGGAAAAGGAGTGACCAACAAGGATGTGTAGGGTAGAATCAATTAATTTTTATGACTATTTATGATAGCTAGTTGTCATTTTTCATTTGGGTCTACCAAAAAACCTTAGACATTTACATTTACTAGAACTTGTGCTCAAGTAGTCACATGAAAACAATTTATTCAAGCCTTTGTAAGCTTTTACATTTGGTGGAAGGATTTGATTAAGGGCATTGGTTTATCAACTTGAAACAAAGTCTTTGCAAAACAAAAGGACAATGTGCATTCTTGGTCTTACAAATTTTGGTTTTTACAACAAAAGATTATGGTATCCAAAGGTCTAGAGATCAGTGAATTCCTATTAAGTTTCACACATTGCTATTGGCCAAGATGTCCATCAGTGAACATGCAACATTGTAAAAGGCTAGATGTATAATTTTTGTGTAAACCTAAAGGACTAGAAATGGAATGGTGAATGGATCACCTTATTGTGCGATGGTTTTTCTATGATTAGCTATTGAAACACATTTTTTGCAAGTTTATAGGACATCGATAACAAGTCAAAGTGACTATAAACACGTGGTATTCCTCATTATCTATTAAATTCATGTTTGTGGCTTTGGTGGGATAGGACCATGTGAAGCCAACTTTATTTACGAGTCTTGTAAAAATGTTGTTACATGCAAAAGAAAATTGGGTTTGAAGGATAGTTGATTACATCCCTTTTCCTTCCTTTATTCCATTACAATTTTTTCATAAATCTTTTATATTTTGGCAATATCATGATTCAACATCAACCTTACAAATGGTATTGTTGTAAAGCATGGATTTGGTGGTAACCAAGGATTACCACAAGTTATGTCTGGTCTATTTTCTATTTTATTAAAAAATGTTCAAATACATGTTTTGGAAGAAGAAGCGAGGTTGATTATGTGTAGCCAAGTAGTTTGCACGTTGGACAAATACCTCATAAAAAGATATGTTGTAAGTTTAATTTTTACACAATATGTATTGTGTGAAAATGCAAGGTTGGTTTCAACAATGACCTTTTTTGGATCCTCAACAATGGTATTTAGATTTTTGGAGAATAAGCATGACACTTATTGTAAAACGTTTCTTCTTTGACTTTTTGCACAAAAGAATTTGAATGATCAATAAAAATTGATAAAAAAGATTTTTACCTATCTCTCTATGCCTTTGAGTTTTTCCATCTTTCTATCTTTCTATCTCTTCGCCTTTGAGTCTCTCCATCTTTTTTCTTTTTTTTTTTCTTTATATGCCTATGTTTCTCTCCATCTTTTTTTATTATTTTTCTTTCTTTCTATTTGCTTCTATCTTTGTTTCTATCTTTGTGCCTTTTTAAATGGTTGCCCAACCTAGGTGATGTTAAATATTCCTAAACCAACAATGGCAATAGATGTATGAATTTAGAAATGATTGTTAGAGTTAGATGAAAGATGACTAACCTTGGATTAAAACCTGCCACAATACTTGTAATGTAGATGTATTGGATTCAAAATCCCGTAGATTTACAAATTCTTCCTTTCTTTAGCTACATTATGGTTGTTCCGGCACCAAGTCCCTAAACCCACCATTGGTCATCAAAAAAAGGTTAATGAAAGAACATGAAATGGCCTTCCAACTTGAATTAATGAATATCAAATAACTCATTAGGCTCAGTAGCTCATTGTGTTCAAGATCCAAGTAGATGAATACCAGCTTACTTTGAAGTCACCCTAAGCCATACCCCCAAAAACATGGATTCAAAATAAATGAGTTTTGGACTAATGTTAGACCCTGAGCCACAAAATTTGAGCCCAAGCCAAATCATGTTTTGGCCTGAGCATTTTGACCTATGGTTAGAATTTTGTTGAGCATTTTGGCTTAGGGCTGGCATCTTTTTTGGCATCTTGGCCTCAGCTTGGCCTTTGGCCCAATCCTAGGGTTAAAACCAGTAAGGCTTTTTTTTTTGTATTCCGTAGCCTCCACGGAAATCTTCCAAGAGCCGTGTGGATCACTAGAAGATTGCTTTCAGAGCCGTGTGGATCACTAGAAGATCGCTTTCAGAGCCGTGTAGGAGTCTTAGAAAGGTCTAAAAAGTCCACTCAAATCGTGTTTTTTTTACTGCTCTCTGTTTCTGATTGGCTAGATAGTTTGATTGATCCAGGTTCTACCTATGTACAGTCTCAGCTTTAGTTTTTTGGGTGGGGTTGGAA
>Ga0116229_10008130_pt1 | contig 16395 bp, 7 predicted proteins | sample S1TSphgellanicum_3_FD_87313 | JGI IMG/M metagenome (GOLD analysis project Ga0116229, IMG submission 87313) | Host-associated microbial communities from peat moss isolated from Minnesota, USA - S1T2_Fc - Sphagnum magellanicum MG | ecosystem: Host-associated > Plants > Peat moss > Unclassified...
AAAAAGGGAGTTGTTTGCTTATCATTTACTAAACAAAAAAACAGAACACTTGGGAAAACCTTTTTAACATGGTATGCCACAAGATCCAAGGGGATTATGTGACCAGCACTCACCAGCCACTGAAAACAACAAGAAAAACCTCCTATATCCAAAGGTTAGGGATGGGAACCCACCCACAAGAAGTACAAGGCAAATAAAAGCACAAGAATGCATGTCCCAAAAGAACATAACAATCAAGACACCACTAATAAACTAAAAAGATGTTGTCTTCCACAAATTGGTCAGTGACTAAAGATGCATTGGTTGCCATGTGTGGAAGACATGAAGAATGCTTGTCAAGTGTAACAACATGTCAAAGAATCATGATAGCATGTGCAAGTTAGATGGTTATCATGTATGTTGTTAATAGGAACTAAAGAAGACCACTGATGATGAGTTATAGTGGCATGAGCATAAGAGATCAAAAAGGAGTTGAAACGAGAATGAAAACAATTATAAATCTCTATGGCAAGGGGAATGAAGTTTGTTTTTTAATGTGCATTCCACTTATGATTGTTTCTTCTTTTAAACAACAATTGTCGATGCATGCACTATTGTCAATGATGCATGTTGCACCCTATTTGGGTGGGTCAAATTAATTAGGTTTGAAAGTCATTTCTCATGATAAAAATATTGATTTGTTATCAAATATGGTATTGGGAAAAGTTGAAAATCTTTCTTCATACATGTGCTGCAATCTTCAAAGCAATAGTTGCAATGATATATTTTTTAAATATCATGGGTTGCAATACGCTTATTTTCACACAAGCATCAAAACAAGTGAATATTCAAAACATCAATGATATGTTCACACTTATAACATGAAAAATGTTCAACTAAAAAATATGACAAACCGAAACAGATATATAACAATATAATAAAATGAGCTAAAAACAAATGAACTATCATTATTAGTTGTCGATGAACCATGACTGCATTATCAAGTTATGAACCTTGGTAACCTATCTTGTAAAACCTCTTACTTCCACCCCTCAACTTACCTAAATAAGTGGGCAAAAGTATCGTAAATAAAGATTAAAGTAAGGAATGTAAGTGATTACTATGGAAAGTAGGTCAATACTAATGCACTTGGTGCCTATTAGGTAAGTGGATGCAAATGGATGGTTAGAACACAACTAACCACCATGGTAGCACGAATACAACCAAAAAGTGTTTTCTTGTCCACATACCATCTATACTGCATGGTATGCTGGTGGGTGTTGGTGCACTCTGGCTGATCCAAGGTGAGATCCAAAGAAGTGCAGGGTGTACCAGGTCCTTTTGGTAAGTTCTTTTCCTAAGTGGGATGGGTGGTTGTCTGAAGGTTCCACTACTTATTTGGGATAACTTCTCATGGTGAAAACATAACATACAACACAAATGCTGATAATTTAGGTTAAGGTTTGAGAAGGGGGGCAGTTCTTGGAATGTGGGCCTGGTGTGAGGTAGGAGTTGAATGTAAGACCCAAATTCCCAGGACAGCCCTGTTCCAGATCCTTACCTCACGCAAGGATCTAGAATTTTAAAACAACCTTTGCTTCATTTGAGGAGAGGAGGCACCTTGCAGGGAAGGTTCTTAAATTTTTTAAAAACCTTACATACAAGGTGTGCCTCCTCAGTTTGAGGCAGCAATTTTAGTGTAGGTAAGAAACCCTCCACATACATTGCAGAGATTCTACCAGTTCATTATCTATCTATGAAGGAAGGTAGTTTGTTTTGTTTTGGTAGTTATGAGATCCACTGAACCGGGATGCTTCAGATCGTGTTCTTGGTGTCATTGGAAAGCTCTCGATGAAGAGGGGGGTGCATGGGCTTGGTTCCATGATGTTTGGACTTGCGGTGTAAAAGTTCTTGAATATAGAATGATTTCTTGGCTGAAAATTTAAATTAAATTGTAGCTGAAAATTTCAGAGGAATTGGAACAAGCCTTTGGTGTTTTTGGAAAGATCTTGATGAGCAGGATTTAATGGAATTTATCTGGTAAGGTTTGGATTCAGAATGAGGGAGATATTGATTTTTAGGTGATTTCTGCCGCTGAAAATTCAAATAAATTCCCAAAAAACCAGGTTTTGGAAGGAAAAATCAATTGAGAACGTGGTAACACTTGGGCCAACACTAGTGTAAATTATATGCTCATTTGCATGAACTGTACAAGCACCACATCAGCTTTGGAACATGGCCTGGTCGACCCTACCAGAAGGATGGAGCCATTCTTCCCTAATGGGCTTACTACATTCCTTTGTGTATTAGGTCCTATCATAGTACTTAAAGCTTAAATGTACGAGATAATTGTTGTTGGGCAGGGGGTTATGAGTTGAAAATTTGACCCCAGTGATGACCAGACCTGGGTCCCAATTACAACCTATACCCCCAGGACCAACAAAAATCACTTGATGTTATTTATTACAACCCATAATCCCGTAATCAACCCAAAAAAAAACCCGATGTAATGTTGTTGATTAGATTTACAGCCTCCTCGCCTGTTCATTGTCACTTTATAAAAATTTCCTAATGAAATCATTTAGCCCAGTGTGAACAAGCACCCACACTCGTATCTTCACCTTCTTGAGTGAGGCCTCTTAGTGGCCAAATCAAACACAAATTGAATTCATTGAAACTGGGTATGTGGTCAGGATATTTGTTGGCATATGAACAAATTGTAACTTGTAGTGATGCTTCAAGTCGGTTCTTTATCATAATTGGAATGTAAGTAGGTACAATTGAAGTGGAAGGAAAATCAAACCCTAACTAATCTGGAGCATATGTTTGTAGCACAAGAATGTGTCGGGCTAGGATGTCTTTTATCACATCGACTTGGATGTTCTTTGGGTCACCACCATATTCTTCATTTTTTTGAACAAGCCTTACGGTTCCATACAAATGTTCCAATTATTCCTCAATGGTGTTAATCACTATGGTGGTTAATTCCATATCACCCAAATCATAAGTCATGGCTTACGAATGCTTTGCAACCTAAAAAAACTTGTTTGGTGAAGAAATGTTCAATAATTGTGTCTAGGTTATCTTTGATGAATGGGAACTAGCGCATCAACAAGGTGGCTAGCCATATTTCTAGTACATTAGACGAATGATATCCATGTCAGCCAAAAATTATTGTTGTGTGAAATGACTTTGCACTTTTTTTCTTTTTTTTTGGAGTGTAAATATTTTGTTTTGCAATTTTTTCCAAAGCCACAAGGAGGGCAAGTGTTAGATCATTCACAACATCTTTCAAATGCCCACGTCTCTTTGGGTCTCCATTCTCAATCTAACTAAAATCAAATATTTGAAATACCATGAAGTACTTAAAATGTTATGTAATGAAAATTGTAACGTAGGGTCAAAATTTTGTTCAAAAAAGTTTAAAACTCATTAAAGTTATCCATAAAGTCATCCCCAATTGATACTTAATTTGTCATCTCAAACCTAATTTGTTGTTATTCATAAAATTAGCCAATTAGGTACCAAACAACGAAACTAGAAATGACATTTACAAAATTAAGGACCAAACATTTTTTTTTGGGGAATTATGGATTGGTCAAATAAAATTTATGGTTTATGATTTTTAAAAGTTTTTTGGGTTAAATTTGTGTTTAGCTAGAGGGTTAAAGTTAGAAATCAAGATTTAAGGTTAAAGTTTCAAGGTTAGATTTAGGCACAATTTTTTTTACCTAACATGGGATTACATAAATAGGAATTCCTTTCCTAAATTTTATTTGTTAAACAATTGGAGTTTTCTTCAAGCTCTAGCCATGAATGTTCCTTAAGGCATGATGATTTTTAACTCATCTTCAATTGATGAAAAAAAGTTTGATGATATGCATAAAAATAACCATGTTTAAAATTGTGCATGTGTTGTTATCAACTTTGAGAACTTTTTCAATGCACATGAGATGAAGGATCAAGGCACTCAATCCATGAATCCAATTAAATGATGTGTTGACCACAATGCAAATCACACCAACATTTTTCAAGAGTTTAACCAACTTCACTATTACCAAAGTGGACAACTTGGTTTTTCTTGTGGTTTTTATAGTCAACACCCATGCTAAATCTATAGGCGAGACTTTTATTTTATAGATTTGATTTTAGGGTTAGGATCAAAATTAATGTTATTATCACGTTTAAGGGTTCTTATATAGGGTTGGGTTGTGGGTCAAGTATAGGGTTGTAAATCATAATTTAATGTAAAGTTAGGGTTACGATCAAGTTTAGGGTTCTTTTAATGGGGTTGTGTGGTTTGGGTCAATTACAATGTTATTGACAATATTTTTGGGTTGGGGTTAAGGTTCAAATTTAACTTGGCCATGCACTTGCATAAAGTGAGACTCGCACTTTATTAAAGAGGTTGTCAAATTTGACTTTTGAGCAACATCTTTTCAATTTCATTTTGTGCATGAAATACAACAATGTGAACGATGTTTTTATGAAATCAGTTCGAACCTACAATGTGTGATGATGGATTGTTCATTGTACCATGCATTAATCATACACTTGCGAATGTGATCCATTGGCCCACATTTGAAGAAAAGATTATTTTAAGTAGTTAATTGTAGGATTTATTGGGTTGCATTAGGTTCATTGATGGAACATGATTGACATCTATAAACCTTGGAAGAATGAGGCACACAAAACTTGGTTTAATGGCCAAAAGAAAATCTATATTATGAAATAATTTTTTTTTATTGATCACAATGCCTTATTTGTTTATAGAAAGGTCCAAGCAAAATCAAGTAAACCAATTTGTCATTTTCTTCACCAAGTAAAAATAATTTTTGCACCTAAATTATATTTTAGTTATAAATTTTGAGACATATTTGCCATATTAAAGAAGTTACATATGGTCATCCTTCATGTATTTTAATATTCGTGTTAGTGTTTTCAACATTGTGATGAATACTTTGAATATTTGTTCTAAAATATGGGTTAAATGGGAGAAAAAATGTTTGTTATGTGCATGATAGGGATACAAAAGTTAAAACTTTTGAAGTTGATCATGTTGTAATGAAAGTTTACAACAAAATGCATGTTGAGTATAAAGTGCAAGTAGAGTGAGGAATTGACAGTCTCAAAAAAAATTGGAGACAATTCATGAAAATGGTTGATTGAACCTAGCTAAATTATATACTTAATTTGTTTTGAACTATAGTTTTAATCATTCATTTTTTGCATTAAAAACATATGGACTTCACATATAATGTGATCAATGATTACATTATGAGAAAATAGGTTTTTTGCAACTCAACTTGCAATTGCAATTTTGAATTGTAACAACCACTTGCAACTCACTATATTTTTACATCTTCAATGATATCAAACAAGTTGCAAGAGTTGTAACAACACAATTCACCATATATGAAACCAATATACATATTCAACGCATGTAATTATGTTGCAAAAAAATCATTGTTACTATTGTGTCACTATGTTGCAATTACTATGGTACTACGTTGTAACCACTATATGGGATAAAAAAATTATTTGAATTTTAATTGCAACTCACTTACAACTACTACAAAACACTAGAGGAACACTAGAAAAAACAACTACCATTTACAACTATATTCTATTTGCAAAAAAACATCCATTACTAAAAATTGCCTAGTTACATTATACAAGTTGCATAAGACACTAGTTGCAAATGTGGATGAAGTGAATGGTCAACAAATATTTTACCATTTGTATATTATTGTATGCCATCCATATATTACCATAAAAATCAACAACTTACATAATGACATGTGGCAAATGAAAAAGGTTTGAAAAAAAATTGTTTTAAAAATAGATAGTGGATCCTCATCATCTAATTTAAATGGTTTTAGATCGTAACACATTGCACAATACCAATATGTCATGTGGCATTTTTGGATTTTTGGTCAAAATGAATTAAAAAGCAATATTTAGGTAGGTAGGTGGAACTAAGTAGGTACGCATGTAGGTTAAATTTGGTTGGTATGTAAGTAGGTTAAGGAAGTAATAAAGTATTTTAAATTTCTTTTAAGTTTAACCTTTGGGGTTAAACTTTTTAAAGAGTTAAGCTCTCTTGATTGGCTCATCCCAATTGGCATGTGTTTTATTATGTGCAAGTGTAAGACAAAGCCTTCTCGCTATATAATTTTCAAGATGGAACCGGAGGACCAAACATATGGGATAAAAATTGAAGTTGCAACTTAGTTGCAAACTCGGTTGCAAGTAGAAAGTTTATTTCATATCTTTTGTCCTCCTTTTTAATTTTGTAAATTATATAACTAAGTAGATAAGTAACTAACTAATTATTAATTAATACTTATCTAATAATTAATTAACTAATTCATTTAGTTATAGATTCTTAATTCATGATTCATAAATAGAAAAAAAAATGATTCAAATAATAACTAATTTATTAATTCTCAATTCTCAAATTTTTCATTAACAATGATTAAAAACTAATTAAATAATAACTAAATAACCAACTTATTGGTTATAAATTTTTATTAGTAATTTTAAATAATCATATAATTAATTAAAATATTAATTATTTAATATTATTTAATATTTCATAGTTCTTAAAAATATTAATTATACAATTTCATTAATGGTTCTTAAATAATCAAATAAATAATTTATATATTGAATAATTATGAAACATTAACTATAAATACAAAGTCTGAACTATTAATTTTCAATTAATTAAAAATAAATTTAACAAATTAAACATCAATTAATTAATAAATATGTAGTTTACGTTAAGAAGGTAAATAACATAGGCTAAATAGGTAGGTTAACATATAAGTACATAGGTTGGTAGGCTAGGCTAAGTAGGTAACAAGCATATATAGGTAGGTAGTTCAATTTCTTAAATACAAATTAAATAAAATTTATAAATATACTAATGGACATATACCCCTATTATACCAAAATATAATTTATCAAAAGTACACATACCTTTCAAAAGTTTCCTAATACTCTTATGTATACCACTAGGGATTATTTTGACACCTTAATGGTGCAACTAAGTATGGTTCCATTTGCAACTAATGGGACATATGGGCATGATCATCGATGAAAATAATTTTGGAGAATATGATGAAGAAGTCATTAATTGCAAATGTAGTTGTAACATAGTTACAAGAATGGTCAAAGGTGCAAAATAGTTGCAAAACCAATTACAAATAACAACTAGTGTAAGGATTTTGAGGTTTACAAAAAAATATTTGTGTACATCCTAATGGACTTGATAATGTAATGCATACATTATTTCAATATCACTTTAGAACTACACTTTCAGTTTCAATAAAATATATAGTCTATAAGTGATATCATAACATGATGGTTACAACAAAGTTAATGACTAGTCATATTGAAGTTGAACGAAAATCCCAAATTGGTGGATTAGTAGTATTTACATAGTGAAAACCTAGTGGTAGTAATTGGTGTATCAATGGCAAGTTTAGTTGAAAATTAATTGTATAAAAGTTGAAAGTGTCATTCAAATGGATGGTGGAAATGTGAACATGTGGCTTGATCATACATGCCATTCTATACAATTAGTTGCAATATAATCACACATGAAATCACACCTATAAGCCAGTTGAATAATAGTCATATAATGCAATTGTTACGCAACTTGTTCACAAAGTCAAATACATTTGACCATGATTGTATAAACAGATGTGTACATACACCTATATTTTCCATATGATGTGCAACTATAATAAAATTCAAATAATATCTAACATGGATTTTAAAAATAAAAATCATTGTATTTCTAAAAGGCAATTGTAATATAGTTGCATGGTAGTTTTACAGGAGTCCATAATTGCAAGGTAGTGGGGTTTTCACGGATGTGATTTCTCATAGCGTTAGAAATATTCATACACCATTGTTTGACCTAATTACACATGACTAACATGGGGACTTTTAGTTACATGATAAAAATTGCCTTTACTTTTAATTTTGAACTCCTCTTTTGTTATCTCTCCTAACTCCCTAGTTGCTTTCAAATTGTTCATTTTTACCTTATTATTCTTTTCATGATTGATGTCCATTTTTATAGCCAAAAAAAAATCACAAGTTTATGAGGTGACCTCAAATCGACTTGCCATTGTTGTGAGACTATTGGATTATAATTGCAACATTTTGTCATTGCTCTCTCAATTAGAGTTGATGTAGGTTACTTCAAAGGAATTAGGAAATGATACAATAGATGGAATTTTTCCATTAATCAAACTTTGTTGTTTCCTCAAAACATTCCTTGTGGCATGACCATATAATGCGTTGAATTTTTTAAACATATCATCACATTACAAAGTTGCCTTCCCAAATCCCTTCTCATTTGAATTGTTCATCATTAATTCCTTCAAAGTAGCCCTTAATGTTTCCATTACGAATTGTGACTTGGGGTAAAGTATTGGGTATTTACTTTGATGTAAACTACCTTCTACACAATGATGTGAATAAAAACTTTAGATTGTTTGTTTGTTACCACATCTATAGTTTGCAAAATGTAATTTGTATGAAATAACCATGGTTGTCAATTGTAAAAATTCCATGATGTGTCATGGTATTTTGTCTCTCCAAGTGACCTTTTCATTATCCAACAACACAAAAAATTTAGATTGATGTCTATCCCATTAACACTTTCACAATTTCTAAACTTGTTTACAACTTTATTGAATTATTTCAAAAAACACATACACCATCACACAACCATGTGCTTCCCACTCATACCACTTCACATGCATCAAGGACCACAAGCATCAAGTTACAAAGGTTCAAATCACTTAGTTACAAAATCTAAACCTTCAAGGAAACATCACAAAGGTGAATAGGGGTTGCAAAGGTCCATGAAGAGGATCACAAAGTTCCAAAGAATTGTTATAGATGTCTAAAGATATCACAAAACATTACAATAAATCATTGTTGAAGTTGTCCAAGTTTACAACACTGTCCATTTTGATTAAAAATTTGGTCAATTTAATTGGAATCCCTAGTTGTTAAGTGAAAAGTCTTTTTTGACTAGATCAATTGATTGAAGTGGCCTTTTTGAAAACTTGGTCAAATGTGACATTTAATCAAATAGGACAAAAAATGAACAATTTAGTGAAAAATGACAAGATTGTATTCAAATGGGATGTGTTTCAATTTTGGCATACATGTAAATATCAAAGTTCAATACAACAATTCAGGTGTACACTTGTAGGTAAATCATAAATTTTAGATTTTTTTTCATTTCCCAATTTTTTTCTTCTACCCTTCATTTTGACTAGTAGTTAAATTGATCATTGTTTGATTTGATTGATCAAATGGTCCACCATGCAATTAGTCAAAAATATAATTAGACAAGTTGGCCATGTCAAAATTGGTTTTTTAGATTGTTTGAATGATCAATTTGACTAATGTCCAAAATGGGTACCCTTAAACAAAATTTTATTGTAACACAAAGAATCATGATAATTTCTTATAATGAAGGTCCAAATTTCATAGCTACAAAGGTTTTAAAAATATCACAATGCATCTTCACATTGTTGCAAATGTCAAAAAAAAATCACAAAGGTCCAAATCATAGTTGTAGGAATCCAAAAAAAATCATAAAAGATCTTCACATAGGTATAGATGTCAAAAAAATCACAAAAATCTGAACACATAGTTGTGAAGTCCAAAGAGGATCACAATTCAAAGTTCTAAAAAATATTTAAAAATCTCTTAAGATTGAATAAAAGCTTGCCAAAAAGCATCATCATTCCAAAAAGGCATCACAATAGTTGTTCATATATTTCAAATTGTAATGAATGATGTCAAACTCATGGACACATTTTGTTGCTAATTAACACACAAACAAATCAAATGGGCACATAATTAATAATTCAAATTCTCATTTACATAATTTCATTTTTTCTACCCAATAGTTTTAAATCCAAATTCACTTCAAAATATCAATTGTTTGAATCATTTGCATTTGGTATCTGTGCAAAAAAACATTGATACATTGGATTTCAAATTATAAATGTTTTTTCAAAAAACACTTGGCAAGTCCTTTGCATTGGAATTGTTTGGCGGTAATAATAGTTATCACATTTCACTATCTTAAACACATGCCTTATCATAGTGTCTCCCACAACCTTATATTAGGCTTTGAACTTACTTGATGAAACTTCATGACATTGAATGGTCCATGAGTAAGCAACTCATAATATGTGAACATTGACAATGGCATCCATGAGTAGAGGGAGTAAATTGCCAAGGTTTCCACAATCTAGTTCATGGCTATGGTGAGGTTTTGGTGTACAAAGTACAACAAGTTTTTCCACTCTTGGAGGCTTAAGGTCAAATTGCTTGAAGGATTGTGCTAGCTTATATAAGGTTTTAAAAATCTGATAAAATATGGAAGATGACCTCAATGGTAGGAGGAATGTCTCCCAAAGGGTAAGGTCATTCATATGACAATTGTAAACAACATATTTATCTTCATAAACACTAACATGTCATGTGACCATGGCTCCTTAGTTGAAAGGAAAAAACCTATTGACACCCCTAAACCTGATGACTTACAAAGCTCAAACTTCAAAGAATGATGTTGTTTATTAGTAAATATTTAATTTGTCTATTTTTTATTCATGTTTTTTGAATAAGATTATTAATCTAATATGAACTACAAGATTTACATGCCTTCTGATTACAACACTTATAATTAGTCTTGACAAACATTATTTTTCCAGTTGTTAATAGTTGCAACTTGAAATCTACATGTAATTCTACAAGTATAAAAAAATAATCATAGCAATCCCATATCCAAATTCATATTGCAAAATTTAAAAATATACAAAGGTTTTTTGAAATGTTTCAAATAAAACTGCCCCAAAAACAAGAACTTAGAGAAGAAGTAATTCAAATCCAATAACTAATATACTTATTAGATAACTAACCATGACCATATTTTAAATACCTTCTACACCAATTTGCATCCCATTTTTTTTCAATTGAATTGAAATCTAATTGAGTTTGAATTAAACTCACCAAAATTCAAATTGAATTTAAGAAATTTGATAAATTGATTCAAATCCAATTCAATTCAATTCAAGGTTTAATTCAATTCAATTTGAATTCAAGTTGCATGCAATGTCATTCAACATTTTCATGTGAGTGAAATTTAATTTTCACAAAATCAATGCAATTTTTCATCAATTGATCATCATTAGTAATGCATAGTAGCACATAGCCCGATTAGGTAGTTACAAATTCCTTAGGTGGTCCCCTTCTCTAAAATATTGAAAACAATAAATAAACAAAGAAAAACTTATGTGCAACATGTTGGATGATAATTGAAAAAATGACACCCCATGATAAGTACTCAAAAGGCCTTAGATGAACCCCCCTACCAATCTTTAAAAAAAATTGGTCAATAAGCAAACGCAAAAATTGAGAATGCCCAAATGAAGTTGCTTTTGGGGTTTTCAATAGAGAGAAATCAAGAAAATATTAAAATATTATTAGATTTCTATATTTGATTTCATTAGGTAGCCAACAAAATCACAATGCTCAAAGTTTTTGAATTTCATATATGATGTAACAAAATTTTGCTAAATCTTTTAATGGATTATGAATTGTGATCATCCATAGGAAGAAGATCTAGTTAGATGTAGTTATATATATGAAAGTGAAAAAAATAAGCATCCTTCTATGGTGTTGGCTACGTAAAGGAATCAAACATAGAAATATGGAGATTGTTTTAAAAAAAAAAAAACCAAGTGCAATGCCCTTGCCCAAAGGTCAAGGTCTCAAATTGAGCAAAATTCCTTAGGACTTCCTTCCTCTTCCTTTTTTTTCTCTTGTGTTGCCATATGGTTCCCAGTAGTTTATGTTAGATCTCAAAATTATAAATTTGTCTTTTCATATTTATGTTGGTGGATAGGGGAAAAGGTGTGAGGTAATTAGGCTTGGAAGATGTAGGTTTGGATGGCATAAACAAACATACATTTAATTTTAAAAAAAAAAGACAAGTGTAATTTCTTTGGGCATGGTTTTAAATTGAGCAAAATCCCCCTCTTTCTCTATTGTTTTTCCTTGTATGTTCCCATATTATGTTTTGAATAGTTCATAATTATATATTTCAAGTCTTTCATCTCTATGTAGATGTGCATGGGAAAGGGGTTAAGTACATTTACCTATGAAGGAAGGTAAAGTGATTGTTTGTCCCAAACCATGGCACATGTTGCCATGCTCTTGGTATTGTTGAAAACCCTCAATGGTTACGGGTGCACCGAATTGGTTTCATAATGTTTCAATCTATGCTGGAGAGATTATTGAATATTGAACAAAATTTCATTTAAATCAAAAATAAATTATATAGGGGACTTTGGGCATGTTCTCGATATTATTGGAAAGCTCTTAATGAGAAGAATTTAATGAATGTGATTTGGAGATCCTGGGTGGGAGACATTGAAATTTGAGGAGTTTGTGTCATTGGAAATTCAACAAATGGTTTTCACAAGAAAAAATAGTTGAGTAATTAGTTCACACTTGGGTCACATTTTATAGTAGTAGGTCTGAAAGAGGTATGGAGAAAAGGCATGTTTAATAGATCTATATTGGAATGAATAGGGACCTATTGAAAGAAATGTGGTCCCCCAACCTCAAGTGGAATATATGGGATTTCACCAGTTTGAGGTTTTGCCAGTTCCACTTGTTATGTGCATCAATGGCGATCCCCAATGGTGGGGATCGCTTGTTACAATTTGGAACAAACCATTGCAGAACCTGTTATCGTTTAGTCTCTCATCTCACGGACTTGATGTTTTAACAAGGTGGGTCAGTTCGAAGCATTGCAACGAAGCATTACAACAAAATGTGTCCTTATCTGTCAACTGATTTCACTGGATTTTAAATGATTTCATTAGTCCGATTGAACATGATTTACTGAGGATTCATTGGTTCACTGAACATGAATTACTGAACTACACTCACATTTTGTATGAATGGACATACATAAAAAGTTCATTTATTTAGTGAAGCCTTGATGGTATGTGATACAATTATGGTACACACAAAAATGCAACTTTTGCTTGATTTTTCATTGCATGACAAATATCAGTGCAAAAGAAAGGAAATGTCAGCAGAAACAGCTGTGCCCTTAAGTAGTTATATTTTGTTATCAATAGGCACTATACTTCTCATAGCAATGGTCAACTGTGGCATCTGCCTATCTTTCAAGGATATGTGTACTTATCCTTCTGAAAACAATGGTCATCTTGTGCCCTAAAAATCAGAGTTTTTTTCTCTTACTTGCAACAACTAATAAACCTATCAGTTTAGGTGTCTCATTGAGGTACATTTTTTTGGGTTTTGTTTTTGCCAGTGTAAGTGTATTTGACAAATATTTACACTCGCCTTACCAGACTCGACTTGTTCCCATGTGGAATAGGCCTTGTATGGCCCATTACATAGCATGTAAAGGACTCTCTTTTTAAGGTGTTCTCTCTGAAGAAAACCATCTTTGTAATGAGCTGAAGTTCAAGTTTGAATACATGGCCAGTTTTGAATTCAAAAGGCTGCAAAATTATAGGTAGTCTTCGGACTTTAGCTTGTAGAGTCTTTGACATGTGACCTAGGTGGGTAGGTGTAAAGTGACTATGTGCATAATATTTCACAAATTGTTTGCAACTGGGTACCTACGTGAAACCCATTTACATGATGGCCCACTTAACACAATTGGTCCCATTTACATGATGGCCCACTTAGCACAATTGGACGTTGGAGGATAAAAGGGAAAGGGGAATTAATTTTGGCCTATGATTTCTGAGTTTTTCCGCCAAAAAAGGAGACTCATTTAGGAGCTTTATCTTCTGTCGAGATTCGAATGGTCAATTTTCTGGCTAAGGCGAAATGTTAGGCTATAGAGCAATGGTTTTTTATTGGGGCCAAATTTCGCCAAGTTTTGACCTGAAAAATATGGTTTCGACCTATAAAATGATTTTTTCATGAAAAAAATGGCCCAAAATCACCAGATTTAAAAGGAAAAAAAATTCCAAATCACCATATTTTTATGATAAGTTCCAGTAGGTAGCCAAGAATATAGAAGGATACTCATTTTTTTCTACTTTTCATATTAGTGATGTAGCCAAATCCAGCTAAATCATCTTGTGGATGATCACAACTTCAGCTACATCACAAAATTGAAATAAAAAAAAACCCCTACTCTGGAGATTTCTAGGGAGAAGGCTTCAAATGTCTCTCATCCTCAAAGGTTTTAATTGAATTAACTATATACCTATTATAAAACCTTAACCTCTATATAAGTGCCCCATTATTAAGTAATATGTAAGTATTTAGTATTTAGCCCAAGCTTGGTCAATTATTTCTTTGAAGTTAGAATTGAACACTAACTTATTGGGTGTTGGGAGGGGGCCTTAGGAGGCCCTGGGTGAACAGCACCTACAACTGCTACTATGGTGAAAATTCCAAAAATTATTCTAAAAATGCTTTAAAATATTATTAGGCACGTATTTTTCCACAATTGTTAGCAATTTGAAAAAAAGTAATAATTAATTAATGCATAACCGGCTACTACAGGCTGGTCAGGCAATGTACCTAATAATTTATATATATGGCTAGCTATGTCCGAAAATTAAAAATTAAAAATTTTACTATTTGACATTATACTAAATGAAGCTATTGTGGTTGAGAACTTTATTCAAATTTTGGCATGGCCAACAACAAAATTTTCAAGAATTTCGGCAATTCCAGAAAAGTAATTAAATTAGTGCCAACCCCGGTTAGGCACTAGGGTAATAATAAGAGGGCCTAGCACCTCACTCAAGAAGGGGAAGGTACCAGTCAGAGTGTAGGTGATGCTAGTTCACCCACCCAAAGGCCTAGGGAGGAGAGGGGTCACAAGGAACTAATAACAACTAACCACACTTGTGGAGGTTGTAATTGAGGCAATTGGTGGCTTATTAGCTTTGTTTAGCGGTGCAGGGGTGGTCATTGGTGGGCTTTAAAAAGCCATTATGGTGACGATTAAGCAAGAAGGGGGGAAAGTGGGGGTGCGGGAGGGGTTCAAAAGAAGAGGAATAATAATAATGGAGTTGAAGAAATGGCGTTTTGCCTTATTTTTTGGTTGGTTATTTTGTAGTGCACAGTAGCAGTCCTCTTCTTTCTTTCTCGTTTTGTTTGTTTGTTTTGCCATAGCTTTCGCTTCTTGATTCTACTACAAGCTTTTGCGCGCATTGGCTATGCCGTAATAATAAGGCCCTTCTGTTTTTGGAGCTCTTGAAGTGACGGCGAGATGGCGGTCATTTGTGCCCGTTGCTCCCTGAAGCTCTGGAGTTCTTGGATCCTTGCTTGCAGTAGCTGCTGTATGCTGTTTTGGTTTTGAGCCACCAGTCCCCTCCCTGGTAATCGTATTCCAATGGTTACCCGGGTTTGAGGACTTGGGAGAAGACGAAGGAGACGGACCAGGAGTGCGAGGAGGAGGAGGAGAAGTCGGGGTTGGAGGTCGTGGAATTATATAAGAGAGGAAGGAGAAAGGACCAAAAAAAGAGGAGGACAAGAAGGAGGAGGTTTTTTTTTTGGGTTTGAGGGAAAACGTTGTGCGGTTTGGGGAGGGTTTGGTGTGTAAAGGATGGGGAAGGTAGTGGCGGGAGTGGCTATTGTGTGTGCAGCTGCCGCGTGTGCGGCGGCAGCTGTGGCGGTGTCGTATCGGTTGCGGGTGAGATCTCAGCGGCATCATGCACGTAGTTTTCTCCTGGAGTTTCAGGAGGCTTGTGCCACTCCGGTGGCGCGGTTGCGTCAGGTTGTAGATGCCATGGCTGTGGAGATGCATGCGGGCCTCGTGTCTGAAGGCGGTAGCAGGTTGAAGATGTTGCCTACCTTCGTGGATCAATTGCCTGAAGGGTATGTATGTGACAGCAATCCTTAAGACTGGATCCGACCTATCTAGGCTTTCACCTTGCTTGGAATTTGATTTTTCCGACTCATGTATTTGCAGTTCTGCGATCTGAGCAATCCGAAGAAGTTTTGTTCTGAAACTCATCATTAACAAGCCGCTGGATTTTCTTTGCAATTGAACCTGAAAGAGTCTGCCTGCACTGGACTGGATTTTGAAAAAATCAACGGAGAAGGGAGAGCGTTTGGCACTTTTATGGAAGTTTGGAAGAGTGCAGTTTTGTCTTCTGATTCCAGGATTCCTAGCTTAGATCTAGTTTAGTGTGGCCAGGGAATTGAAGTGTCGGCAATTGCTGTGCCTCAAGAAGCCATGCTGAAGTCACTGATAACTGCAATTTTAGATCTCAGCAAACCTCTGGCCCTGGTGATTGCTCTGTTTTGCGTTGATACAACTGTACTGTCTGTGGCATTGCCTACCCAGTTGCACAAAAAATT